>Ga0129333_10001091_pt1 | contig 24179 bp, 16 predicted proteins | sample CPB6_08_DNA_FD_94474 | JGI IMG/M metagenome (GOLD analysis project Ga0129333, IMG submission 94474) | Freshwater to marine salinity gradient microbial communities from Chesapeake Bay, USA - CPBay_Sum_0.6_0.8_DNA | ecosystem: Environmental > Aquatic > Marine > Coastal | place: USA: Chesapeake...
GCGATCCATTTCTTCTTCGCTGGCGCCTGCTTTACCTGCTTTGGCTAATTCTTTCATACCTGGACCATATTTTTTCCAACCTTTGGCATGACGGCTCATTGCTTCTAATGCTTGATCATCAGCATCCATGTCTTCTTGATAGGAACCATGGGCTATTTGATTGACCAGGTCCCCGTGTAGGTCTGTTAATTGCGCTAAATCTTCATCACTTAACGGAGTTCCGTCTGTATATTCACCTGAACTGAAGTAGGCATCTACATAGTCTGGATAATCTCTGCGATCCACACCATCTACTTCTAAACTGCTACTATCAACCATTTTACCGTTGAGTTCTATACCGTTAATATTTTCCTCCATACCACGCTCACCTTGACGCATAGAATAATCTGTATAATCATCGTCGCTATCTTGGTCTATATGAAAGAATCTATCATAGGCCATACCAAATGCTCGTCTAAATAATTTAGGATCTGCTTTAACGATACTTGGCATCTTTTGTGCCACAAGTTTCATATAGGTATTTTTATCACCGCCTTGTGGATATATGTCTGTAATTATTTGAGAAATATGAGATACCATACTATCGGTTTGGTATGAGGAGCCTTCCGCCACACCTTGCTCTGCTATTTTGTCACCGGGAACATTGCCCTTCATTCGGATTACACTTTTGGCACCATGTCCGGCTGCTATGCGTTTGGCATCAGCATCGTCTTTGGCAGTAAAACGCTTTACTTGTCCATTACGCATCATCATTTCATATTTTTGTGTTTTGCCTTCGCCTTCCGCTACACCTTGCATAGATTCTGTTGTAGGGGCTCCGGTAGGAGAAACTGAAACATCTTTGCCTTTCATTTTTAAACTTCTGGCAATGTTCATGGCTTGCCGTTGATCAGCGAAAACTTTCCAAGGTTTTCCATTTATTGTTACCTGGTAGTTATTTCTTTCGTTTTCCAATCCTGCATTCCGCTCTCTATTACGAAAGGCAGTATCTTGTGGTACTCTACCACTTAGGCTCATAGGATCGTCACTAGATCCATAACCCTGTTGTAACATACGTTGATCAGCCTCTTGGCTAAGTTGATTGACCAATTTTTCTGCTAGAGCGGCTGCTTCTTCACCTAGCTCTTTTTTAACATGTAGAACAACACCAGTTTCGCCCTTAGGGAACTTGCCTGTTTCACGGTCATAGAATTGCTTGACCATTTCTGCTATCTGTCTAAGGTTTACCTGTTGTGGCTCTACACCTTCTTCTTCCTGATCTTCTGACATGCCCATATCTTGAGCTGCCTCTGGATCTTCTTTCATAAGCCACGACTTAATAGTAGGTACCGGATCTGCTTCTGGATTTACCTTGGCCAGTTCTGACAAAGCACTTTCTAGTATGTCGTCATGAATACCGATGCCCTGTAGAGCTTCTATGGCACTGACACCGTCAACACCTAAACTCAGTCCGCTTTCTACAAGTTCTTTTAACTGCATCAGTGTATCGGGCTCCATACGACCTTCTTCAATTCTATTTGCCCAATCTACAAAACTTTCAAATTCATCCTGTCTTACAGTTTCAGTTTCTTCTAGTTGTTCCTCGTCTTGTACATATGTTTCTAGGTCTAATGTGCCTGTTTCTTGCATAATTCTATGAATTAGAGGAAAGAATTGTGTGAGATCTTCCTTGAAACTCTTAACTGTAAACTTACTTTTATAATCTTCCATGGTGGCTTGATCTAGCACCATTTGTTCGTCTGTGAATGGCTGTATGGTTTCTTTCCACTGTTCGTAGAAACTTTGACGACATAAATTTTCCATGGTCTTTTTTAGATTGACTAATTTTTGGTCTGCTTTATGTGTGATTTCATTAACTTCTCTGTTCATGCTGTCATGTAGTCCTACATGACGTTTAAACGCGGCTAATTCTGCTATGTGTTGACTCATTTCTATTATGGCTTTACCTGCATCATCGTAGGGCCTGCCACCATTAGCCACATGACGTTGCATGGCTTTGGCTCCTGCTAGATGTTCAAATGGATACTTAAAACGTTCCCCATCTTGATTTTCAATGTATAGAGCTTTGATATTATTGCGACGACTACGTGCGCCTAGCTGTGTTTCATCCACAGGTTTGTTATGTCTAACGATAAGTTTGGTTTTTTCTAATGGTAGATAAGAGCTTTTGGTGCTACCAAACATTTTGCTTTCCTGCATAGATGGCATTTCTGTTTCCTTTTGACCTGTAGACGCAAGATATTGAAAATCGTCTTTGTTAAGATGACTTTTGGTTATGTCTCTGGTATCAAATCTAAGTAGTCTGCGCTTGGCAAACATACGCATTTCTCTTAAGAAATCATACCATAGTTGTTTAACAAAACTGTCTTGATCTTCTAGTATACCTTGACTATAAAATATTTTTAAACTTCCAAGTTCATTAATGCTGATACTGACTCGTCCAAGGTTATCACCTTCTATGACAAAATCAAAATCAAAAAATCTTGCCTTTTTTGGATCACTGGTAACAGCACCTTGATCGTCGCCCATCTCTAGATTTTGAAAGCGACTTCGAACTTTGTCAAAAACATCTTGACTGATAATATGTATAGAATTCATGGTGTATTTATCAGAAACTCATGTATATAGGTAATGGCATATCATATTCTTCTAGTCCAGTATGATCACGCATTTTTTCATATACCAAAGGATCCCAGTCTTGAAGGATCATGACCATTCTAACTGCCAACAAGATGCCTGCAACTAGATCATCGTGTTGCCCAACTTTGGCTTTGTAGGTTATACCTTGAGCTATAAATGACTTGAGTTCGGTTATAAGACTTTTACTATTGATTTTTATTTGTCTAGTTTCTATAAGCTGTTTTAGCTTGGCACAGGCTGCTATTTTAGATGTATGAGTGGTATTAAACCCCTTTCTGAAACGTCTTACATGGCCCTTCTTTATTGGTTCACTTAGGAATAGACCGGGGATGGTTTCTTCACCGATTTCGTTGATTGCTACCAGCGCACTTTCACCCAGAGTATTATTTTCGACACTGTAGTACAAGCTGGTATTGATACCGTCTTTGGTAAAATGATCATCTATGTGCTTACAAAGATCTCTTAAAATCCTTACCTGTGCCTGTATTGGTGTGGTGTTATGGTGCCACTCTGCTACCTGTATCATAGAGGGTAATTCTAAAATTTCTATAGCAGCATAGTCGCCACCTGTACCCATGGCAGGATCTAAGGCCACCAGATAAGTACAGGCTGTATTGATTTTTTTATACCATCTTGCCTGTCCCATTTTCATAACAGGTTCAGAACCTTCAAGAGTCGACAAACTAATACTATTAATCAGCGTTTCATCAAAAACTAAAAACTTACATTCATGTTCACGTTCAAAACGCTCTACTCCAACGCGACTTCGCTCTGTATCAGCCCATTTTTCATCTCTGTCCGGATGCTCATTCCAAATCGCTATGAAGGGATAGAAGCCATTTTTTCCTAGCTCTTGTTCGTTTCCATATTCATCAAATCTTTTATTGGCTTCACTCCAGATAAGCGCGAACTGGTCTTCGTCAGAATTTGGAGTTGACGTTATGATAGCTTTACCACCAGTCGCCAAGGTGGGCGATATTGAAGTCCAAAATTCTACCGCTATATTAGGCTCGACATAGGCAAATTCATCTAGGTATATCATACTCAAGCTCATACCACGACCAGTTGTTTCTGTAGTTGTTTGGGCTACAATACGACTGCCATTGTCAAATTCTATGCTTTGTTTATTATAACTGGTCACACCGCATCTTATATGATCAGGACACATTTCGTAGGCATATCTTAGCCTAGTCATAATTTCTTGAGCGCCTGTATATTTGTGTGCAGCGATAAGTATGGTGCTGTCGGGAATAAACATAGCATACCAAAGTAGATAACCTACCGCCGTGGTAGTCTTACCCATTTGTCGTCCTAGCATGTTTACACTGAAACGATGTTTATGATAACTAGATAATAATCCTATTTGATACTGATAAGGATCGTATTTGATTTTGCCCTTGGTAGGATGTTGTATGTAAAAGAAATTTCGTAAGAAAAAATCAGGACCTAGATCTTGATCCTGACACTGTAACAGTTCCTGTATGGTTTCTTCGGTGTATTTTTGTGTTGCGTTGGCCTTTTTGACCAATACACCGTCTAATGATTTGCTTCCCATATTATTATTTACTGAAAAAAATAGGCTCCTAAGAGCCTATTTGAAAGTTAAAATTGTTTAACCTTTTCTTAGTTTCGAAAGTACTGCTCCAGCTACTTTTTCGCCTCTTTCCTTACTACCATATTTCTCTCCTGCTGTCTTAACTCTGGTTTACCTATATCTTTTCCGGCTCTGGCCTTCTTAGCACTGTAATCTCCTGTAGATTCACTTTTTAATCTGCCATCTCGCTCAGCACTCTTTAGCATATCATAACGATCTTTGTAGCCTGCAATACCAGGCTTGATATCTTGAGCAGCAGCCTTTTCACCTGGTGTAGGATTCTTAATGTGTTTCATTGTGGTCTTAGCTTGACGTGATTTGTATTGTCTATCTTTACGATCAGCATCTAAGTCGCTCATAGCACCTTCCATTGTGCCACATTCTTTTAGACCATGGACAGGACATTTCTCACCTTTAGGGGTATGATTGCATTCGTCTTCGACACCTTCTCTTTTGATGTCGCCGGTGCCTTTACCATTGATTTTAATTTCTTTCCCTTTAGGTGTATTTTGTACTGCTTGACCGTAGGCATTACCTTCATTGGGGTCTTCTTTTACCTTGCCTTCTTTCTTTTTTGATTCAGTTATAAATCTTTGATATTCGGCAAATAGCCTTTCTTCCATGGTACCTTCTGGCCTGGCTCTTGCAAGTCCTGCTTGACGCTCTCTATGATCACCTTGATTAGGATTGTGCGCCATATGATCTGAATCCATTTTTGGTACTCGGGTTGGGTCCGAAGGTGTATTTGTATAACTTTCAACTTCGTCAGCATCTGGATCAGTTAGACTATCACCTGCTGCTGCGCCTGACAATGCGCCAAGAGCAGCGCCGGCTGGACCACCTGTGGCCAAGCCTGCTATACCGCCTAGAGCACCTCCACCTAGAGCACCTAGAATTTCCTCGCTCTGTGGCTCATTCATAGTATCAAGCATACGACGCATGCTGTCATCGTGACCGTGATCATGTGGTTGTGCCTGTTGTGCTACTCCTGCTAGACTCATGATATCTTGCAGCATGTGACTTAGTTCTTCAGCACTTCCTGCGCTTACATTTAGACTGGCAGGCCCAGTTGCTCCTTGCATGGGCATCATTCCACATTCTTCTATCTTTGATTCCTTTAGACCTGCTAGTGCTCTTAGATCAGACATGTCGTTTAGTGGTGGTAGACTTGGAGAATTAACCATTTCTTTATTAAGGGTTTTAACATCTACCATGGGAGTGGTTTTTACGTTAGGATTATTAGAATCAAGTTCTGACAATCTTTTGAGTACGTCTATCATTTGCATAATTATTTCCTTGGATCTGCGGCCTGTTTAATAGGACTGTTATTATTAGCTGCAGAATCTGTATTAAATTTAGCTTTGCCTGCTGCTACGTTTTCGTTACCCTTGGCTTCTGGAATTTCTTCCCCGCGCTCTCTACGTTGTAATTTAAGAACATCGTTTAGTTCTTTTAAGAATTTTGAATTATAAGCATCACCATAGTAATCTTCTGCTTTTACAGATTCAGCTTCTTTCATATCAGGATCTAGTAATCTTGCTTCTTTGTTGATAGTTTTTGGTTCTTGATATTCTTCGCTGGGCTCATTAGGACTTCTAACCACTAATCTGTCTTTGCCAATGCCTAGATTATGTGCTAGATATTCAGTCAATTCAAATTGTGTACTTGGATAATCTAAGGTAACTTCAAATATGCTTACTTCACAATTTTTTACCTGAGGAAAATCCAGGGGTAATTGTTGTACTGGAGTTTTAGTGGCTTTTTTAAACCCTTTGACTTCGTATCTGTCTAACAGAGTTTTTAATTTTGATTCTTGTTCGGTGGTGAAATCACCTGCAACCTTTACCTTAAATGTATAGGTCTTTTTTGATTCAGATAGATATTCTTTGAATGATTTCATTGTGATGGTTCCTATCTGTTATTTATTTAGATTTTTTAATTTTTCTAGTATGCTGTTTCTATCTGTTACTATGTAACCTTCACCGTCTATGGTGGCAGCACCTTCTCCATGTTTTTTATCAATAGCCAATTTCTTAATCTGAAGATCTACCATTTTTAATTTTTTATCAATCTTATTAGTTTTTGCCTGGATGGCAGCACTCATCATTTGAGCTGCTACCTCGAACATTCTTGCACTGTACCTAGGATCTACGTTCATCCCTAGGTCCATTAGATCGTCATAGGCCTGCTCAGCCTTATTTGCCAACTGGTCAAATTCACTATCACTGAGGTCACCTAGGCCTTTGACTTTTGGCAGAGCAGCTGAGATCTTATCAAATTCTTCTAACTTTTCTTGAAGATCTATTGTAGGAGGCAATACTACTTCTTCTTTGAAATCTATTGGTACTGATTCAATGTTTAATATTTCTTCTAATTTTTTAGTCATAATTTTTACTTATCTATTTTGTTTTCCTTGATGGAACAAATCTTTTTCATTTATTATTCTAAACTTGACACCTGTATTTTTACACCAGTTACTGGCAGCAGCCCATTTAGCCATATTTTTTACTAGCTGTGCTTGATTGTAGGGATTTTTCCCTACTCGTTCTACAAGTGTTTGATTAGCTGGCTTGACTTCCCACAATTCTACATGTTTTTTGTAATTTTTATCAACGTAGTGTACAAGGAAATCTGGAACATATACAGTCTGTCTACCAGTCAACGGATCTCTATAGGGAATTTTGACACTTTCGCTGGCCCATTGCTGAATAGAGGGATTTTCATCACACATTTTCATCACACTGAATTCCCAGCCGCTTCTAAACTTAGGTGTTCCAGTTCCTATATATTTGTCTGGATTTTTTAGCTTATAAAATCCCTGACTAAACTTGAGACTCATGGTAAAATATTACGTTGTATTTCCGCAGCAGGATTAATGTTATTGACGAAGCCTAGTATGCTGCTTTTATATCTATTGTAGTTTAAAATTTCTGCAACTAGCGCACTCAACTGAACACTGTCAAGACCTTGTAGTGTATCTATTATTTTCATAGGATTCACTTCATCCTTAGCACATTGATAAATTAAAATTGTAGCTATTGATTCGGCGCTTGAGTCTCCAAAACCTTTTGATTGAAAATAGCTTTTGAGATTTCTCAAATAATCTCCGTCGATAGACACATTGTTTGTGTAAAAGCTATCAAAAAATTTCTGCTCTTCTATTTTTAAAATATTATCTTGTAAGGGAACATTACTATAAATTTTTTTCATTCTACCTTCCTCCCAAGTCAACTGGTTTAGCATATGTTAAACCATAGTTGCCAAGCCTAGGAAAACTTATCCTAGTATTCAAAGCGCCTTGAAGTACTTGCCCTGTAGAGTTTTGTCCCGTAGCTGCCTGCGCTAACACACTGTTAGTTAGACTATATACTTCATCTTTTATTCCAGATTTAGTTAAATTTTTGGCATTATTAATTAAATTCTTACCTTGAATTGCTACTCTTAAAATATCAGCCCCACTGAGATTATCTTGACTAAGAGTACCTAAAATATCACTAGCACCAGCTACTAGACCGCCGGGTCCAAAAATACTTTTTGTACCTTTCCCGCTGACACTGATTGGGCTAGGACTGTTGTCATAAGCTAATTGTGTAAATCCTGGTTCAGTTTTAGTTATAGATCTATTGTTTTGATCGTAGTAAACTGCTTCATAGGCAAATGTAATTTTGGTATCAAGTAGTCTATTACCAGTGTTCTGATCTAGAGATCCTGGACTGTACTCGGTGATTAATGGATTAATAATAGTAATAGAATTAAACGTTCTTCTATTAAGTAAGAATATTGTAATACTTTTTATAAAAGAATTTTTTTGTTGATTATTCAAGCCATAAGCGTAGGCTCTATCTTTATATTTGGTATCTTGAAATGCCTCAGGCAAGGATTTGGCTGCTGTACTTACACCTGTTACTGTTCCGTCATATCTTGAATCTGCATAGTAGTACTGATAATAATTTTTCCAAAAATTGGCAACAACATTAGACATATCATCGTGAAAAACTATAGACATAGGAGAATAGTTAATTTTAGTTTGTACCAAAGATTTTCTATTATATTGATTTATAGTTTCAACGGGTATGCTGATTCTTGGCTGATCAACCTGTTTAGCTAATAGACCAAGTTTATTTTTACTTCTATTAAACCATTGGCTGTCTAAGTGTCCTATACCTTGCATCTCGTTATTGAGTGTGATTTCAATAAAATAACTCCAAGGAGCTTTTGGAGTTAGGTCGTAATTATTATTTTGATATAATCTCGCAGCGTGTCGATAATCTTTTAGATATCCAACATCTCCGAATACGCCACCGGCAAAACTACTTAGAAAATTTGTAAAAGCATTAGACATGCTTATATTTATGAAACAAAAAAGCCTGCTTTTTAGGCAGGCCTTTTATTAGATACCAGTCGCAAACGTTCTTAGGGTTCGACCTACATTGGCACCTATACCAACATTATTGCCAGCACCGTCAACCTGTAGTGCATTATCGTATTTGATAGTCAATGTCATGTCAATAGGGTCACTACTGGCATAGTCAGCATTACTATAGACAGTGTTTTGTAGATAACAGCCAAAGAGTTCAAATGTTTCTAGAACTCTTATACTAGTATCACCGTTTCCACCATCCAAGATTTCAATTCTAGTTAGGAATTTGTAATCAATGCCGCTGGCAGCAGAAGCTTGTTCAAAAAAGTCAAACTGTTTCTGAATCTGCTCACCTACCAGTTTGCTGACAGCACCAGTTACATCATCTCTAACTAATAACTGAACATCAGCCCATGTGTAACGACCGGCATAGTTAATCTTACTATTGTAGACATTAAGCTCAACATTTTCGAATGAAACGCCGGGTCTAGTCACATTCATAACCTGTTTAGTAAGTTCAGTAGTAGGTTTTGATATACCAAAATTTTCTAGTGAAACTCTAAATCTGTATTTTAGTTTAGGCATCAATAAACCTTGATTGGGCGAAGTTTGCCCGGAAGGTAGTGGTACCGTAAATCTACTTAAACTTGAAATTGTTGCCATTATATGCTCCTTTATCTTCCAGCTGCTATTTCGCCAGTATTCTTCAATCTTAACGGAATGTAAATAAATTCAACGGCCTTTACTGGTTCAACCGCTACATCCACATATAACTCATTTCTGTCAATTCTAGCAGGAGTATTATTAGTTTCATCACAAACTACTATGAAATCATATAATGCTCTTAAACCTACTAATTCTAATAAGAAACTTTCTGTTGATTGTTTAATTTCATTACGAGTTATTCTATCATTAGGTTCAAACAAGAATGGTCTTGCTAGTATATCTAGTTGACGTCTTAGATAGGCAACAAGTCTAGCTACATTAATACGATCTAATGAGCTGGTATTTCTTGCTCTGGTTTTTTGCCCCATAACAATCAGGCCAGCACCAGGAATAGTTGAGATAGGATTAATCTTTACATCTTGTAGTACATCTCTTAGACTTTGGGGAATAGCAGATTGTTGAAATTCTCCGTTTAATAGATATCCAACAGCAGTGGCATTATCTACACCACCCCTTCTTGTTCCTGCCGGTGCGAACCATGGATAGCTTTTCTGATCGCTCAATGCCATTGTTCTTAAAATCATATGGCTAGGCGGTACTAAAATAGTGTTGCCAAGATTGTCATTAGTTACACCACTTGGATAGAACATGCCCATGTATTCGTCGTAGCTAACAGAACCTGCATCGTTATTATCCAAAGCAGTTGTACTAGCTCCCCATTGTCGTAGAGCAGTTCCGTTAGCAGGTAATCTAAACGGTGTATCACCTATTACAAAGGCAGTTAGTCCTCTTGATACATTAAATGCTATCATGTTCTGAATAGTTTCTGGGTATCCAGGACAGGCTATTAAATTTGCTATCAAGGTATCAGTGTCTCTAATAGAAATATTTGTGTCTATCATTTCTTTGAATTTTTTGATCACATAACCCCTTTGGGACATGCGTCCAAACATTCCACTGCCATCAGGGTGATTACCTGTTGCATTGACCCATCTTGAAGCTCTATAGGCTGTCTGTCCTGTAGATCCGTCCATTACCTGACTATTGAATCTTATATTTGTTCCGTTATTAGCTAGAATGTTAATAGCATCTTTTTTGTACATTTTAACATTGTTGCCGCTTCGTCTAGTATTCCATAATTTTATACCTAATGGATATAGAGCGGGATCCGGAGCGTCCGGATCAAGATAATCACTTGTCTGCAGATTTTTGATTGTAGCAGGAATTTCATCATATCCATTAGAACTCCATCTAGCATCTGCAAATAACCATCCAGTTGGTGTAGTTGAATCTGCTGTATCTTGCTTGACCCATCTAGACAGTATTGCACTGTATACATAGATATTTTTACCATACATTTCAGGATCTGAAGAATCTATCCAAATATCCCCTTCTACTAGAGGAGTTCCGTCGCTTTGACCTGTGTTTATATCAGGTATAGTTGCGGTTATAATTGGACCGTTAGGACTGGTATTAGGATAAACATTTTTATATCCTTTCCATGTTACTCCATTATGGACCATGATATCTACTTCATCTATAATAGACGAAAACCATAGCGCTCCATTAGCGGGTTCTTGTGTTGGTTGTAGATTTTGAAAAAATGTAGGTGTAGTCAGTAGATTTACCGGTTTCCAATTACTGATTCTCAGTGTTCCCACAGAGCTTTGAGAACCAGTTGGATATATATTAGGTGCAAATGTATTTGTACCTAGGTTATAAAAACCAAGTGTGTTAAAAACACTGCCAGTATCTATTAGATAAATTTCACCACCTTCAGTGTGTTCTAATTTTAGAATTCTAGTTGTAGGATTCCATTCTGACGTAATATGACTGAGTCCACTACCACCTATGGCTGTTGCAACCCCTGCTACTGTGCTTGTGGTTAAGGTAACAGTAACAGGATTTGAAAGAGAGCTAGATCCGGGTACACTTTGACGTAGAATAAAAGTTGATCCTACTGTCATTGTCACACCTGTGGGAACTTCTACGAATGAAGTTGTAGGGGCGCTTGTTGTTCTACGATAAACCTTAAAATTAGCCTCTCCTGGAAGTGGGCCTTCATCGGTGTTGTACTGAACAAAAATAGTGCCGGCAGGTATTTGACGCCCGCCTGATGAATCTAGAGTAGCTATCGCGTGTTGAGTAGTAGGAAATAGCTGTGGACTTGTTGCTTCCCAAGACAAACTGGTAGCATTCCATCGTTTTATACTCCAATTCGCTCCTTGATTCTGTCTAGTGGTTTTTAGGTATATACTACCTGTAGCATTTTCGTTAGTTGAAAAAGTTGGAAAGCTGAAATGTGCTCCAGCATGATAGCCTACACCCCCGTAAGTACCGCGGGTAAGTCCAAGTCTAGCTAACATAGCATCAGCTGTAGTTTGATTACCAGCTTGTCTTTCTATACGTATTTTTCCATCTGGAGACAATGGATTGCCGGCACTGCTGGCTGTTTGATCTGTGAACAAATGTAGCAGTCCACCTACATTTTTTGCACCAACACCCAAATTAGTCATAGCTACATTTATTTGAGTGCAAATTTGATCTAGAGCAGTCACCGCTCCGCTTGTTATTGAAAAGTTGATTATTTGACTGTTAATTATTAACCCATCGCCGTTTTGCACTGTGCCTATGGTTGTAGAAATCACAGGCCAGCTTGATAGCCAGGTATTACTGGTAAAAGTTGGTTGAGCTGCTCCTGTTCTAAAACTTAATTCTCCTGCCTGAAAAGGATTCCCGCTACTAGGATCAAGTCTTACATCAACCCAAATATTATCCATGTTTTTATACCAGAGAGCATTATCAACATTATCATTTAGCATTACTAGACAATAATCACCTACCCTACCAAAACTTTGAGAAGGACGTTGTCTTACAACCGCCCCTATAGTAGAAGAAGTTAGGAAAGAAGCTGCATTTAAGTCATCTATAATAAGAGGTCTGCGATCTGTAAATGTCTTAGTAGCACGATTCCATTCTGCTATACCAAATTTAGATTCATTTGTATCTACCCAAAGAGAATTAGTAAGAGGAAGACCTGTAGGAGCTGAAGACTTAGGTTCAAGTTCTTGAAGATCAACATCTGCTCTTACAACGTAAGCTCTCGCACTAATACCCAAAAAGCTATAGGCTGCTTGCAGGCCATACTCATTCAATTCTCCACCATGAATAGGATTACCGTTTGAATCCTTGTAAAAATAAGGGGTACCAAATGTATCTGTTAGATCTCTTTGACTGGTTATTGTCCAGACTTTTCCAACATTGATATCTGTAGTTCCAGATGCTGTGGTTGTTGAGGATGCGTTTCTTTTATTTCTTCTTGTTGCTACAAAAAGAATAGGGGTTGTTCCTGGAGCTGCTGAAAGATAAAAACTTTCATCGATAACTGTTACTTCTACTCCTGCTGATTGTAAGGCCATTTCTAACTCTCCTAAATGGGGTCAAGTTTATTTATTTTAAAAATGGTTTTTTTTGAACTGTAAATATAGGAAAAGGGAGCTGAAAAGGGCACTATGAGAAAACTTTGTACGATCTGTAAACGAAAACCAGTGGCTATAAATTACGTAAAAGAGGGCAGAATATTTTACAGATCTAAATGTGATAGCTGTGCTAGAGGCGCTAAGTCTCTGAGACCTAAATGGCAGTTAACGGGTTATAAAAAGTCAAACAGATGTGATAAATGCGGGTGTACAAGTAGGTACAGTGAAGTTTTTGATGTATATCATATAGACGGAGATCTTAATAACTGTAGAATTACAAATTTAAAAACAGTCTGCGCTAATTGTCAACGTATCCTATTAATATTAGGCTTACCATGGAAGCAGGGAGATCTAACTCCTGATCTTTAGGATATCCTCTAGCTGCATGAATAATTGATCTACACTGGAGTCGTTATGAATGGTTTGGTCAATTTGTTGCCCTATCCAAGCTGTTTCGCTAGAATGGATATTTAGGTCATTCAATTTACTCTTAGCTATGGCCCAACCTAGATTAGATTCTCCAGAATTTACCAGCACCATATCGTCATACCATTCTGGTTCAGGTCCGCGTTTAATCCTAACGACCATGCCTCCTGCACTGTGAATGGCACGTATTTCATTGGCAAATCGAACATCGGAAATTACAATATTATCTGTAGTTTTTCTTATACGATTTTCTAGACTGGCTATCCAAATATCGTCGTGAAAACCGTGTCTACAGACTTCTGTTCCCCAATACTGTAAGATCCAACGTGGTGTAAGATGAGGAATTGATAGCCTGTTGGCCCACCATGTGTCCACTTTCTCTCTCCATTCACGGGCTTCTTTTGTTCTGCCTTCTAGTAGAACACGATCCCAACCAAAAACTGCGGCTGCTGCGTCTTTGAGGGTATTGGCAAAACTGTCACGTCTGAACCCGTGAAAATTCACAAGATAATCTGCGGCTGTATCTTTACCACATCCTATGAAACCTACGAAACCAATTACGGTGTTAGACATACTGTGCTTTCCTTAATAATAAAAATTATATACTAAGTTAGCTTAAGATCAATGATTATTTTAGCCGATGTTAGAAAAGAAATCATTAAAAAGTTGTTCCTGTGTTTTGTCGCATCTCATACCTTTTGAATAATTTAACGACTTATCTAACATTCTTAAGTTCGTCCAATGTCCGATTATATAAGGGGGAATATTATCTCTAAATCCTTGCTGAATACTATAAATATGATCAAGGTCTATTTTACTTCTATTTAATCTTGTTGGATTTATTTTATCAAAATAATTTTTCCAACTTAATTTTGTAAAATAAACAACACGATCATAATATAATTGTCTTAAGCTTCTTAAGTGTCGCGGAGTTGCACCATTAGTAATATTTGCATCAGATAGTTTTTTCCTAATAATAAGATTTTTACTGGGATTGTCTACTCCATATTTTTTAATAAATGTTTGACGTTGTTTTTCTTTTTGTTCTTCTGTATATGTGTCTTTAGATCTATACTTTCTACCTTTTTTAACTGCAAGTATGTTTCCTTCTCTACGCTTTTGATTAATCTCTTCCGTAAAACTATTTTTAAAATCTCCTCGTAAATGCTGTCGTTTGATTCTTGCATTACGACTGGATGTTTCTAAATATCGATTTTCCCACCATTTAACTTCTAAGTTTGTAATAGGGCATTTAGGTATCTCCCATACATCAGTTAATATATGCCATACTCTTTGTTTAGGCATAGCATCATATGGTAAAAAATTAGTTTTTGCTAATATTTGATTCCATAACTCTGGATGAGTTTTGTATAAGTACCTAGTGGCCGATTTATTATAAGATTTATCATCGGCAATGATAGTTAAAAGTATATGTTTCATACTTTTATTTATCTTATCCTATTACATAAGTCAGCCTATAATGAATGAAATAGGATCGCTACCATCTTTGTAATTAATTAGGTCAAGTTCCAGCATTTCTAGATCAGCCTTAGCTTCATTTTTTAATGATGTACCGTTAAGTTGTGTGCCGCCTTGAGGACTGGCAATAGTGGCAAATTTTTCTCTTGCCTCGCCTAGCATGAGTTTACATGTGGCCAATGAGTAGTCTTTTATCCATAACCCGGAGTAGGTATCTGCTAAAAGATTAATTTCGGGTTTGAAGTTATAGATCCATAACAAAACTTCTTCTTCTCCTCTAGGCCTCTGCATGACAGTTAATTTTTTCGTAACATTATTAAATGTAAAATTAATTTCACTACCAAACATTTTACCAACTAATTTTTGATAGCTGGCAAAAGCATAGTATGTAGCCAGTCCACCCATGTTAGAGCTACTGAGAAGATAGGTATTCGTATAGGCTAGGTTAAATGGTTCAAACAGAGTTCCACCATCCCCACCACCTGATCTTGATCCAATAGATCTACGGAATATCTGTCTTACCTCCATTATCTCATTAGGTAGTGTATATTCATTTACATCATTCTTAAGACTAATAAAAGCATAGCTTTCTTCAGTTGAATTAGAACTTCTTTGTCTATATCTTTGCAGCGCACGGTCAATAGCTGTGTTATAGTGACTTAGATCTAGTTCTACATCTACCATGCCACCCCCTAGCATGTTTTTGACATATTCTATTATAGATTGACGAAGGTTGACTGTATCGCTCATAGCCTTATTTAGCTATAAATAGTTTATCATGCCGCGTTTATCCTTTTACAAACCAGAGAAAGGCAATGACTATAAATTCATTGACCGAGCTATTTTAGAACAATTTCAAATAGGCGGTACAGAAGTACTAATCCACAAGTACCTAGGCCCTGTTGCACCTATAGAAGGAACCAGCACTCCGGGTACACCTATTAATACTAATCCCATTGAAGAACTTGGTATACAAGATCTTATCCTAATGGAAAATAGAGATAGAAAATATGATCAAGATGTCTATGTGCTTAGAGGTATCTATACCATGCAGGACATAGATTTTAATTTAAGTCAGTTTGGTTTATTTTTACAAAATGACAACGTAATGATTACCTTTCATCTTAATAACTCTGTTTCTATGCTAGGTAGAAAAATAATGGCAGGTGATGTATTTGAGCTTCCGCATCTAAAAGATGAATATGCTCTCGATGATTCGATGGTTGCCTTAAAAAGATTTTATGTGGTTACAGATGTTTCAAGAGCTGCTAGCGGATTCAGTCAAACATGGTATCCTCATCTTATTAGAGCTAAATGTGAACCCTTGGTTGACAGTCAAGAATTCAAAGAAATTTTAGACAGTCCGGCAGGCGATGGAAACAAGACATTGCGAGATGTACTCAGTTTATACAGTAAAAATCTTGAAATTAATCAAGCCATTATAGCTGAAGCAGAAAGCAGCATCGACCTCAGCGGTTACGACCAACAACATCTGTTCACAGTTTCTGTAAACGATCAAGGATTAATTGATTTTATAGATTCTAGTAATGATGACCTAACAGTAGATTCACTAGGTCAAGGCGGTTTAGATTCTACCAGCGTAGTAAACACACCTAACAAGAATTTTTACGTTGGATATTTAACAGATGACGGTCTTCCGCCCAATGGCGCTCCCTACAGTTTTGGTATCGATTTTCCTGTTGAAAAGGCTCTAGGACAATATCATCTACGTACTGATTATTTCCCAAATAGACTGTTTAGATGGGACGGGTCGAGATGGATAAGGTTTGAAGATAATGTAAGAATGACCATGAACAATCTTGGAATTAATCAAACTTCAACTGGTACAGCATATGTCGGAAAAGATCCTAGACAAACACTCAAAGGTACATTTATTAATAATGTTAATACTGCCACGATAGGCGGACAGATAGTACAAGAGCGTCAGGCATTGAGTAAAATTTTACGCCCTAAGGCAGATAATTAATATGTATATCTATAAAATTACATATATTCCAACAGACAAGGAGGCTTCGGTTTAACACCGGAGTAATATTATCGATCATTTTTACGACGGGCAACTTAAAAGATATCTTGCTCAGTTTATGAGATTAATGAGTAATTTCAGCTACAAAGATGGTAGAGGTAACCTAACCGAGGTACCGGTAAGATACGGTGACATGAATCGTCAAGTAGCGGCAATTTTGAAAAAGAATTCTGAAAATACCATACAAGGTGCTCCCTTCATTGCCTGTTATATCAAAGATCTACAACATGACCGTGGTCGTATGCAGGATCCTACTTTTGTCAGTAAGGTCAATATACGAGAAAGAGAATTTGATGAGACTAACAATCAATACCTTAATACTCAAGGGCCGGGTTATACCATTGAAAGGTTAATGCCTACACCTTATATGGTCACTTTTAACACAGATATATGGACCACAAACACAGATCAAAAATTTCAATTATGGGAACAGATAACTGTACTTTTCAATCCTAGTCTAGAACTACAGAGCACAGATAATTATATAGATTGGTCCAGTCTTAGCGTAGTAGAACTTATCGGCCAGACATTTGATTCTAGATCTGTGCCTCAGGGATTAGAATCTGATATCAGCATAGCCACATTGTCATTTAATTGTCCAATCTGGATTAATCCCCCGGCCAAGGTGAAAAAATTAGGCATCATAACAAAAATTATTACAAGTGTATTTGCCAGTGAGGCTATCAATGAACTCAGTCTGCCTGGCGCCTACAGTAATAAACCTTTGGCAAATTTATTTGACGATGATTCATTAATTTCTAAGTCTGCTATAACACCGGGTAATTTCAGTCTTGTAGTTTTAAACAATACTGCTAACATTATATATGTGCCTGAAACAAATGAAAATGAATTTAAAAACGTGTCTATTAATGGAAAATCTAATTGGTATAAAATTCTAGATCTGTATCCTGGTCAATTTAGAGCTGGTCTCAGTCAAATTAGGCTAACAAAACCAGAAGGAACAGAAATTATAGCATATGCTAGACTTAATCCCAATGATGATTTTGAAATGTTATTAAATTTTGATCAAGATACCGTACCAGATAATTCAATTTTTGGATCAAGAGGAACCATAGATGCTATTATAGATCCTCAAAATTTTGTTCCTGAAACCAAATCTGTTGGCTTGAGATATCTTGTTCTAGAAGACATTAATATCGAAAGAGATAATATCACAGGCTATAGCGGGCCTGAGGCATGGAAAAATTTAGACAATTCAGATTTACTTGTGGCCGCAAACAGTGTGATTGAATGGAATGGTTCGGCTTGGCAGGTATTATTAGACAGTAGAACAGAAAGAACTGTAAGGTATGTGACTAATAGTTACACAGGTATTCAATATAAGTGGGCCAGTATAGAAGGCGATTGGCAATGGACAAAGAGTTTTGAAGGGATTTATGATCCAGGAAAATGGCGTATTGTTCTATGAATATTTCTTGTAGCGGCGGCTTATTTCTAGCCAAAGATACTAAACGTTTTTTATTTTTATTAAGAACCAAAGGTAAAACAGCAGGCACTTGGGGATTTATAGGGGGTAAAAAAGAAGACCATGATAAAAGTCCCTATGACACGCTGACCAGAGAAATCAAGGAAGAAGTAGGTAAAACTCCACAGATAAAAAAATTTATTCCATTAGAGTATTATACCAGCGTCGATAAAAATTTTGATTACAGCACATATGTATTGGTAATCGAAAAAGAATTTATACCGCAGCTCAACGATGAACACACAGCCTATGCATGGTGCTCGTATGGTAATTACCCACAACCGCTTCATAGAGCAGTAAAAAATATTCTCAATAATAAATTGATGAAAAGTAAATTAGAACTTATAATAGAACTAGTTCATTAGATACCATCTAAATCCGTCACACATCAATGTTTTAGCAGTGCCTGTAAAAATGCTTCCTATACTGTTATATGTAACAGTGGTTCCTTCACGCATTCTAACTGTGTAAGTACCTGATCTATTGGCAAATATAATAGACAGCCCTGCCAGTTGACTGCTGGCCCTAGGTAAGTAGACGTCACTTGTAGAAACCACTGGCTGCATGGTATATATATTAGCTGATAACGTTGCCGTAGTAAGCGTTGCCACAGTTACGGTACCAAATGCGGTTATATCTACTACAGACTGACGCATTAGACCTCGTATATCGGTAGCAGTTGATAAAATAATTGTACCGGTGCCATTAGGAGTTATAGCCATAGATTGATTTGTTTGTAGACTAGATATTGTGGCTATATTGTTATTATTATTACTGATTTGCAGATGATTATAGGAACCTGCATTGATGTTACTGGCAGTAAGAGTTCTACCTACTCCTATGCCACCATCTACCACAAAGGCACCTGTGGTTGTGCTGGTACTATTGGTAGTATCTGTTACTCTACTAGATAATCCGCCTCCTCCTGTGGCAGTTGTCCAAATAACAACATTACCGCTAGAAGTTGATATAAATGTTCCTGTACCTGCTATTATGCTAAGAACTGCTGTTGACCAAGTTGGTGTACCAGACAGGCTACGTAGAACAGTACCTGTTGCTCCTATGGGAAGGCTCACAGTTGTACCTGAACTGGCCTGGTAGAAAATTGCACCTCTCGCCCCGCCTATAATGTTTGTTGCTGTGGTAGCTGATGATGCGAAATTACTATTTCCTGATATGGCTTGACCGTTAACTAGTAGCTGACTGCCAGATGCACTTATGGTTACGGAACCTAGATAGATCGTTGAGCCTGCTAGATGCAGATCACGCCATTTCCTAGCCGCTGATCCAAGATCATAAGCAGAATCTGAAAAGGGTTCAATGTTACCTATAGATCTTATAGTACCATTTACATTCAAAGCACCATTTATCCCGACACCGCCGAGCACCTTAAGAGATCCATTAAATGGAGTAGTTGATGCTGAACCTATGCCTATGGTTACATCACGAAATATAAAATTCTTATTAGTTGACCAAGAATCTCCTGATTCATTATAAACAATATTTGCATTAACAAAATCTACGGTAATTCCTGCTTGATCAGCTTGAGTGCTTGTAGAAGCTCCATAGGCCAGGGTAATATTTTTATCATTAACGGCAAGGTTGACGGTGTTAACATAGGTTAATGTACCTTGAACTAGAAAATCGCCGCCCACAGTCAAGCTACCTGCTACACGAAGGTCACGACCGATAGCCATACCTCCATAGGTAACTAGAGCACCGGTAAGTGAATTCGTGCTATTAGTTGTACCACTGAGTAATAAGGTTCTTGTAGAAGAATTAAATGACAGAAATGGACTAAACACAGTGGTACTATTACTGGCCTGAAATGGTATTTGGCCTACATCACCACCTAATAGGTTAAGCGTGGCATTAAAACTAACCGAGCTCCAACTGGGTAGACCATCTACCATAGTTAACACGGTACCAGTGCTGCCTGGACTGAGGTGTGCGGTCTGTCCTGGTTGAGATTGGTAGACCACAGTTCCAGTACTGCCTCCACTAAGATTAGTAGCTGTGGCTACTGAACCTATTATGGTTCCTTGAACTACAAGATTACCACCAAAGGCTCCTCCACCGTAGACCACAAGATCACCAGTAGAAGTATTAAAAGCTTCATTGCCCCCTACTAGATATAAACGATCTAGAACGTTGTTAAAATCTCGACGCCAGGCGTTATAACCGGAATTGTAGATATATTTTATTCCGTTTACTACTGCTCGAGCACCATTGATTGGGTTAAGGGGAAATGACATCAAATTTTCCTATGATTTTACCAGACATTCTACAAGGTCGTCTTGTCCGTCAGCCAGGGCAAAGGCAAAGGGCCTGCTACCATTGGAAACTGTCCATGCGTGTCCATCGTCGCATGGATATAGAGGATCATTCTTTTTGACTGCACCCCGAATTTTTACCCTAGTTCTTCCCAGCAGTGCTATAGGTTGTCCATCAGACTCACTGTTCATTGTGAAAGCTGGATTTTCGCTTATAACACCTAGAACATATTCAGTAGTAATATCAGCCTGAGTGGCTTCTTGTGATCCGCCTAGTTTGACCACTGTGCCTATGGAATATTTTTGATCAGTTAGGTATTTTTCAGCTATGTCAGCATACCTAGCTGTGACAGCAGTGCCATGGAATATATTTGCTGATACTTCTGTAGCGGAAATACCGGCTCCGTTAACGCCGTTGAATGCAAATCCAGTCATGTAGGTGTTTGAATCATAGGCTTTGAAGGTTGCATGACTTACTGTAATAGAGGGATATTGCCCGGCTCCTGTTTGAAAATATAATGCACTTGCTATGCCTACAGACGTACCATTAATAACTATTCTCGGAACATAAATTTCATAGCTGTTCCAGAAAAAATTCACATTGGTAGTAACAGCAGTACCGTTAGAGTTTATAAACAGTATTCTATTGGCGCCTCCTCCTATACCAGCTAAGTCAAAAGTTCCCGGACTGCCAGTATAACCTATAGAACCTGTATATCCACGGCTTCCGTCGTAACCTGTAAATCCGCGGCTACCTGTATTACCATCACGACCGATACTGCCTGTATTTCCTGTAAATCCTAGACTACCTGTAAGACCCGCACTACCTGTGAATCCAGTAAATCCCCTATCTCCTTGACTACCTGTATTACCCGCACTACCTGTGAATCCAGTAAATCCTCGGGCGCCTTCACTACCTGTGCGCCCTTCACTACCTGTGAATCCAGTAAATCCCCTATCTCCTTGACTACCAGTGAATCCTCTGCTACCCGCAAAACCTTCGCCTCCTCGGTTACCCGGACTACCTGTGTAACCAACTGATCCAGTAAATCCTTGAAATCCCCTTATACCTTGACTGCCTATATATCCTGCTGATGGGCTACCTGTAAATCCTCTACTACCAGCTGCTCCAGTACTACCTGTACGACTTTGGCTACCAGTGTAACCTGCTGATGGGCTACCTGTAAATCCTATGCTACCGGTACGACCTGTGCTTCCATCCCTACCCACTGAACCTTGGAAACCTGCTGCTGAACTACCAGTTAATCCTCGACTACCTATGAAACCCGTACTACCTACACGACCTTGGCTACCCGAATAACCGCCTACCCCAGAACTACCAGTGAATCCTTGACTACCAACGTGTCCTCTACTACCAATATTACCTTGCGAACCTGTGTAACCTGCTGATGGACTACCAGTGAATCCTCTACTACCAGCTACTCCGGCACTACCTGTACGGCTTTGGCTACCAGTCCAACCTGGTGATGGACTACCATCAAAACCTCTACTTCCCGTATGTCCTCTACTACCATCCTTACCTGCCGCACCAGTGCTGCCTGTGTTACCAGTGCTGCCGTCATTACCCGGACTACCTGTATACCCTCTTTGAGCAGCAGATCCGTAGAATCCAGTAATCCCTGCTGATCCTCTGTGTCCAACACTGCCTTGATCTCCTACACTTCCATCAGGGCCTGTACTACCTCTAAAACCTACTGATCCCTGTCGACCTACACTGCCTTGATGTCCAGGAAGACCTTGATCTCCTTGACTTCCGTCAAAACCTGCAGATCCCTTAAATCCTACTGATCCCTGTCGACCTGTACCAGGTGAACCTTGAAAACCCTCTGAACCTCTGAATCCCACAGAACCTCTGAATCCTACACTGCCGTCGGCACCTTCTAGGCCTGCTATACCTGGTGAACCTTGAAATCCAGCAGACCCTTTGAAACCTTCTGAACCTCTAGCTCCCACAGACCCTGTGACACCTGCAGATCCTCTATAACCTGGATCTCCTGGACTTCCTACAAAGCCTACACTGCCTGACCAACCAGGACTTCCAACGTGTCCCCGACTGCCTGCTGCTCCTTCACTACCTGTGTAACTCTGACTACCAGTAAATCCTCTACTTCCTGTATACCCAATACTTCCTGTGTAGCCTAATTCACCTTGACTACCTACATACCCCTGTGATCCTACGTATCCTTGACTGCCTGTATAACCTTGGCTTCCCGTGTGCCCTTGTGAACCCGCATACCCTTCACTACCTACATAACCAGATCCTTCACTGCCTGTATAGCCCTGGCTACCTGAGTAACCAATTGAACCCGCATATCCTTCACTACCTACATAACCAGCTCCTTCACTGCCTGTATAGCCCTGGCTACCTGAGTAACCAATTGAACCCGCATATCCTTCACTACCTACATAACCAGCTCCTTCACTGCCTGTATAACCTTGACTGCCGGTAAAACCTATAGATCCTGAAAAACCTTGTTCTCCTTGACTGCCTGCTACGCCAACCGATCCTAAAAATCCTGAACTACCTGTAAATCCCTGACTGCCTGCAGCACCTGTACTACCATTGTTACCTGTTGAGCCAGCTACACCTGCACTGCCTGTATAACCTTGGCTACCAGTCAAACCTATTCCTATGCTACCTGAAAATCCCAATTCTCCCCGACTGCCAGTTAGTCCGATAGGTCCTTGACTGCCGGTATGTCCTGTGCTGCCTACAAAACCTTGACTGCCCGAAGGTCCTGGTAGAGTTTCACCGGGGCTACCAGTATAACCCGGACTTCCGTCAAATCCTCTTCCTTGACTACCTGTATGTCCTCGACTGCCTGAAGGGCCTGGAATATCGCTGGCACTACCTGTGAATCCTGTTCCTTCTGATCCAGTATAACCTAGACTACCTGTATTTCCAACGGAACCACCTACACCTGCTCCCACTGACCCTGTGAATCCTGTTCCTTCTGATCCAGTATAACCTAGACTACCTGTTGCGCCAGTTGATCCGTCAGCACCCACACTACCACTATGGCCACGACTTCCAGTATGTCCTATACTACCGTAAAATCCCTGATCTCCACGACTTCCAGTACGACCTGTGCTACCGTCTCTTCCAACGGATCCTGTGTGGCCTATACTTCCTGTGAATGCTCGACTGCCTGTAAATCCCTGACTTCCGTCATTACCCAGGCTTCCTGCAACACCTGCACTGCCTGTAAAACCCGCACTGCCTCTAAATCCCTGTGATCCAGTATATCCCTCAGATCCAGTATAACCTTCTGGGGGGCCTGGATCGCCCTTGTCACCTTTACTACCAGTAAAACCAAAACTACCTACGAAACCAGCTTGTGCTACAGTGGTGCTGAAAAATGGTCCAGTGGTATCTACCCAAACAAGTTTTTCACCATCGTCTACTAATTCATAGTGTGTGTCAGTGCTTGGTTGATACCATATATCACCTTCTCGTGCTATAAGATTTGAAGGAGGATTTTCTGTGCTATAATAATTTGGAATGCGAAAACTTGGGCGTCCACCGTGATCAATAGGCTGTCCATCTGGTACAGTTAGTCCCTGTAAAAATATAGTCTGTGTGCTGTCTACAATTATTCTACCGCCCGATGTAGCCGTTAATTTTATATCAAGAGCAGGTAGATTAGGAGTGATTTCTCCTAGATTAAATTCTAAATTGCCTAGACTACTTGCATAACTAGTTCTCCA
>Ga0129333_10001092_pt1 | contig 24159 bp, 22 predicted proteins | sample CPB6_08_DNA_FD_94474 | JGI IMG/M metagenome (GOLD analysis project Ga0129333, IMG submission 94474) | Freshwater to marine salinity gradient microbial communities from Chesapeake Bay, USA - CPBay_Sum_0.6_0.8_DNA | ecosystem: Environmental > Aquatic > Marine > Coastal | place: USA: Chesapeake...
ACGGTCGACCTCGTCCGGGCGCGGGGTGCGGCGGTGCTCGCGATCGTCAACCGACGGAACTCCGACCTGACCGATCGGGCGGACGGCGTGCTCTACACGTCCGACGGTCGCGACGTGGAGATGTCGGTGGCGTCGACCAAGGCCTTCTACGCGCAGGTCGCCGCAGGGTTCCTACTCGCGCAGGCGCTCGCTGCGGCCGTCGACCCGGCACGCGACGGGACCGACCCGGCCACCCAGGAACTCCTCGCCGCACTGCTGCACCTGCCCGAGTGCATGGAGGCGGTGCTCGCCCGCCGTGCGGACGTCGCCGCAGCGGCCCGGCGATTCGCACCGCAGCGTCGACACTGGGCGATCGTGGGCAACGGCCCCAACCGCATCGCGGCAGCGGAGGTGCGGATCAAGCTGTCGGAGCTCTGCTACAAGTCGATCGCCGCCGACGTCACCGAGGACAAGAAGCACATCGACCTGTCGTCGGAACCGCTGATCCTCGTGTGCGCCACCGGGCTCGTCGGTTCGACGGCGGACGACGTGGCGAAGGAGGTCGGCATCTACCGGGCCCACCGGGCTGCACCGATCGTGGTCACCTCCGACGCTTCGGTGCCGTTCCCTGCCGCCCTCGCCGAGATCCGGGTGCCGGACACCCACCCGCTCCTCGCGTTCGTGCTGTCGGCGATGGCCGGGCACCTCTTCGGGTACGAGGCGGCGCTCGCGATCGACGCGCTGGCGGTCCCGCTGCGTGCCGCACGGTCGGAGATCGAGGCGGCGATCAGCGCGGGTGCGGACACCGACGCGCTCGCACGTCTCGGCCGACGGTTCGAGGCCCCGGCGGCGCAGTTCTTCGCCGGGTTGCGGGCAGGCGAACACGACGGGCAGCTCGACGCCTCGACGGCGGCGCGCCTCGCCTCGCTGTTCCGGTACGCGACGGGTGTCGTCCCCCTCGACAGCTACCAGCTCGAGTGGGGCAAGGTCGGCACGCCGGCGGTCGTCGTCGAGGACCTCACCGCGGCGCTGACCCAGGCGATCGACGAGCTGACCCGCCCCGTCGACGCCATCAAACACCAGGCGAAGACCGTCACCGTGGGTATCTCGCGTTCCGACGAGACGCTTCTCGAGACCGGTCTCGTCCGTGCCACGCTCGACGCCGGCGCCGGTCGTGACCGCCTCAGCTACGAGACGTTGCGCACGCTCGCCGCACTGTCCCCGCTCGTGGCGGAGTGCATCGGGTACACGCGTTACGGCATCGAGTCCGGACCGGCTCCCGACGATGCTCGGATCACCGTGGTCGACCGCGGGGGTATCGCCCTCGATCTCCCGCTGCGCACCGAGCGGGACCCGCGCCTGCGGGGGACGAAGCGTCTCGTCGCGTCGGAGCAGAAGGTCCTCGTCGGCCGGGGCCGTGCGGACGGTCGACTCATCGTGATCGTCCCCGAGGTGAAGGACGGCGGGACGGTCGGCATCACGCTCCTGCACGTCCGCTTCGTGGACGCCTTGCCTGTGCCGACGCTGCGCACCGCGCTCACGACCTACCGCAACCGGTTCCGGGCGATCGAGGCGGCGGTGACCGAGACGGAACCGACGTTCCGGGACGACCTGCTCGCGACGGTGCCGCTCGACGAACTGTTCACCCTTCCCGTCGCGACGCTCGCCGACCGCTGGCGGACCTGACGTGACCGGTGCGGAGGGCACGGTCGGCGCGCTCGCCGAGGTGGTCGGTATCGGCGTCGACGTCGTCGACGTCGACCGGTTCCGTGCCGTGCTGGCTCGCCGGCCGCGGCTCGCCGACCGGGTCTTCACCGCCGAGGAACGCAGCTACGCGGCGCGCCAGGCCGATCCGACCCGGCGGCTGGCGGCGCGGTTCGCGGCCAAGGAGGCTGTCCTCAAGGCGATGGGCGTCGGGCTCGGTGCGTGCGCGCTGCGCGACATCGAGGTCGTGCGTGCCGCGTCGGGTCGACCCTCGGTCGCCCTGCACGGCACCGCCGTCGGTGTCGCCGAGCGGTGCGGGGTCGGTGCGTGGCACCTGAGCCTCAGCCACAGCGATCTCGTGGCGACGGCGACCGCGGTCGCGGTGCGCGGGGTGGTGCGGTCGTGATCCCCGTCGTGACGCCGGAGGAGATGGCTGCGATCGACGCTGCCGCGCCGGAACCGTTCGAGGTGCTCGTCGAGCGCGCTGGCGCGGCGGTGGCCCGTCGGGCGGTCGCGTTGCTCGGTGGCACCTACGGCCGACGGGTCGCCGTGATCGCCGGCCGCGGGCACAACGGGGACGATGGGCGGGTCGCAGCCCGGCGGCTCGCCGCGGCCGGGGTACGGGTCACCGTGCACGACCCGGGTGCCCCCCTGCCCGGTCACGGCGTCGACCTCGTCGTCGACGCCGCCTACGGCACCGGGTACGTCGCCCGTGGGCCGATGCCCGACGTCGCGACGGGCGGCGCGCCGGTTCTCGCCGTCGACATCCCCTCGGGCGTCTGCGGTCGCACCGGTGTCGCGGCCGAGGGCACGCTCGCCGCGACCGAGACCGTCACGTTCGCCGCGCTGAAGCCAGGACTCGTGTTCCACCCGGGTCGCGCGCTCGCGGGTCGGGTCGTCGTGGCCGACATCGGGCTCGACACGACCACGGCCCGCGCCTTCGTCGTCACCGAGGACGACGTGGCGGGCTGGCTGCCGCCCCGTCCGGTCGACACGCACAAGTGGCGGACGGCCTGTCTCGTCGTCGCCGGCGCGCCCGGGATGTCGGGTGCCGCCGCGCTGTGCGCGCGGGCGGCGTTGCGTTCCGGATCGGGCTACGTGCGGGTGGTGCTCGCCGAGGGCGCAGCGACCGACGCACTGCCGGTCGAGGCGGTCGTCACCGCGCGGCCGACACGGGGTTGGGCCGATGCGGCACTCGCGGATGTCGACCGGTTCGCAGCGGCGGTCCTCGGCCCCGGCATCGGGCGTGCCCCCGCTGTGCGCGCCGACGTCATCGCGTTCCTCGACCGCTGCCCACTGCCGGTCGTCGTCGACGGTGACGCGCTCGCCGCGCTCGGCACCGACGCCGCCGCCGTGCTGCGGGGCCGGGCGGCGGCGACGGTGCTCACCCCCCACGACGGCGAGTTCGCAGCCCTCACGGGTGCACCCCCCGGCGACGACCGCATCGACGCGGCCCGCACGCTCGCCGCGGCGACCGGCGCCGTGGTCCTGCTCAAGGGGCCCACGACGGTCGTCGCCGCACCCGACGGTGCGGTTGCGCTGTCCCTCCGCGGCGACGCGCGCCTCGCCACGGCCGGGACGGGTGACGTGCTCGCCGGCATCGTCGGTGCGCTGCTCGCGTGCGGGCTCGAGGCCGCCCGGGCGGCGGCCGCAGGCGCGTGGTTGCACGGCGCAGCGGCCGAGGCGGGTCCGGTCGGTGGGCTCGTCGCCGGCGACCTCGTCGACCTCCTGCCCACCGTCCGGCCGGTCGGAGGTGCGTCGTGAGTCGAGCGCGCGCTGTCGTCGACGTCGGCGCGATCCGTCACAACGTCGGCGTGATCGACGCGCACGTCCGTGGCCTCTCGAGCGGCGCACGGTCGGCGGCGGTGTGCGCGGTCGTGAAGGCGGACGGATACGGGCACGGCGCGGTCGCATCGGCGCGCGCCGCTCTCGACGGGGGTGCGCGCTGGCTCGCCGTCGCCCACGCGTTCGAGGGCGCCGAACTGCGCGCCGCAGGGATCGACGCCCCGGTGCTGCTGTTGACCGAGCCGCTCGCCCACGAGCTCGACGCCGTGGTCGACGGCGACCTGCGGGTGGCCGTCTACTCCGACGAGGGCCTCGACCGCCTGGCGACCGTCGCGGCACGCTCCGCCACGCCGGTGCGGGTGCACCTCAAGGTGAACACGGGGATGAACCGGGCCGGTGCCCGGCCCGAGGCGGTCGTCGACCTCGCCGTGCGGATCGCCCGGACCGAGGGGTGCGAGCTCGAGGGCCTGTGGACGCACTTCGCGTCCGGCGAGGTCGTCGGGAGCTCGGCCACGGCGTCCCAGCTCGAACGGTTCGGCGAGGTCCGGGCCGCGCTGGCCGCGGCGGGGATCGAACCTCCCCTCGTACACGCCGCGAACTCGGGGGCGACGATCCTGCGACCCGACGCCCACTTCGACCTCGTCCGCCCCGGCCTCGCCGTCTACGGCGTCGCGCCCGCCCACGAGCTCGCCGGGCACCTGCACCTGCTGCCTGCGTTGCGACTCGAGTCGGAGATCACCTTCGTGCAGCGGGCGCTCGCAGGTGAGGGCGTCTCCTACGGCTGGCACCATCGGCTCGCCCGCGACACCCATCTCGCCACCGTGCCGATCGGGTACGCCGACGGCATCCCGCGCCGCAGCGGCATGGTCGGTGCGACCGTGCTCGTCGGTGGGCGCGCCGCGCCGATCGTGGGTGCGGTCACGATGGACCAGCTCGTCGTGGACGTCGGTCCGTCGGGCGACGTCTGGCCGGGTGACGAGGTCGTGCTCATCGGTGCGCAGGGCGGGGAGCGGATCACGGTCGACGACTGGGCCGGGCGGCTCGGGCTGCTCACCTACGAGCTCCTCACCGGGATCGGCGGCCGGGTCGAGCGCGTGCACCGTGGGGCCGCCCGGTGATCGTCGCCCACACCACGTCGGCCGAGGGGACCCGGGGGCTTGCGGCGGCGCTCGCCGGCGTCGTCCGTGGCGGCGACCTCCTGGTCCTCGGTGGCGATCTCGGTGCCGGCAAGACCACGTTCACCCAGGGGTTCGCACGGGCGCTCGGCGTCGACGCCCCGGTGACGAGCCCCACGTTCACGCTGCACAACCTCTACCGGGGTCGGCTCGACGTGCACCATCTCGACGTGTACCGGATCGGCGACCTCACCGAGACGGTCGACCTCGCCCTCGAGGAACTGCTCGACTCGGGTGCGGTCACGGTCGTGGAGTGGGGTGCCACGATCCGTGAGGCGTTCGGGGTGGACGAGCTCGAGGTCACCCTCGAACTCGGCCCGGGCGACGACGACCGTGTCGTCACCGTGCGGCCGCAGGGCGCGCGCTGGGCGGATCGTCTCGGTGATCTCGCCGACGCGCTCCGACCGTGGACGACGGACGGGGCACCGTCGTGCTGATCCTCGGCGTGGAGACCTCGACGAGTCAGGTGAGCGTGGCGCTCGGCGGTCCGGACGGGGTCGTCGCGTCGGCGCGGGTGCGTCGCGATCAACGACACGCCGAGCTCCTCGCACCGCTCGTCGAGCAGCTCCTCGCTGCGACCTCGACCCGTCCCGTCGATCTCACCGCCGTCGCCGTCGGCGACGGACCCGGGCTGTACACGGGGCTCCGCGTCGGTGTGGCGACCGCGAAGACGCTCGCGCTGGCGCTCGACGTCCCCGTCGTGCCGGTGTGCTCCCTCGATCTCCTCGCCCATGCGGCCCGGCACGGCGCCACCACCGTCGCCGCCGTCATGGACGCCCGGCGCAGCGAGGTGTTCTGGGCGGTCTACGCCGTGCGGCCCGACGGCGTGCAGGCGATCGTCGAGCCCGATGTCGGCCTCCCCGACGCGGTCGCCGATCGCCTCCGGGCCCTGGCGTCGTCGCCGGACGGGTTCCGGGTCGTCGGCGACGGCGCGGTGCGCCATGCGGCGACCTTCGCCGAGGTGCCCGGGTTCGCGGCCACCACGTGGCCGCAGAACCCGGCCGCGTCCGCACTCGTCGAGGTGGCGGTCGCCCGCTTCGCCGCAGCCGGTGGCGTCGCCCAGGACCTCGTCGTGCCGAGGTACCTGCGCCGGCCCGACGCCGAGGCGAACTGGGTCGAGCGGGGGAACCCGTGACGGTGGCACCCGAGTCGGCGACGTCGGCGGTGGTGATCACCCCGATGCGGCGTCGGCACCTGCCCGGTGTGCTGCGGATCGAGAAGCAGGTCTACCCGCGTCCCTGGACGCTCGGGCTCTACCTCGGCGAGCTCGCGCTACCGACCACCCGCACCTACCTCGTCGCGCGGATCGAGGGGACGGTCGTCGGCTACGGCGGGGTGATGCTGACCCTCGACGAGGGGCACGTGACGACGATCGCCGTCGAACCCGGCCTGCACCGCCACAAGATCGGCACCCGCCTCCTGCTCGTCCTCGCGGAACGCGCCGTGGCGCGGGGTGCGACCGCGCTCACCCTCGAGGTGCGGACGTCGAACAAGGCGGCGCAGGAGCTCTACCGCCGGTTCGGCTTCGCCCCGGCGGGGGTGCGGAAGAACTACTACCCCGAGACGGGGGAGGATGCGCTGGTGATGTGGGCACACGACGTGGACGGGCCCGAGTACGCCCGTCGTCTCGCGACGATCGAGGCGGAGCTCCCCTCGCCGCTGGTGGTCCAGCCGTGACGACGGTGGTGCTCGGGATCGAGACGTCGTGCGACGAGACGGCGGCGGCGGTCGTCGGTTCCGACCTCGTCGTCCGGTCGTCGGTGGTGTCGAGCCAGATCGACCTCCACGCCCGCTACGGCGGTGTCGTGCCCGAGATAGCGTCGCGTGCACACATCGAGCGGATCACCCCGGTGGTGGCCGAGGCGCTCGTCGACGCCGGGCTCGACGTGCGCCGTCCGACCGGCATCGACGCGGTGGCGGCGACGGTCGGACCGGGGCTCGTGGGGTCGCTGCTCGTCGGGGTGAGCGCTGCGAAGGCGCTCGCGCTGGTGTGGGACGTCCCCTTCGTCGGCGTGAACCATCTCGAGGCGCACCTGTTCGCCCCGATGCTCGAGGAACCCGACGTCGCGTACCCACTGCTGGTGTTGCTCGTCTCCGGCGGGCACTCGATGTTCCTCGCCATGGACGGCCCCGGTGCGTACCGCCTGCTCGGCCGCACGGTCGACGACGCCGCAGGGGAGGCGTTCGACAAGGTCGCACGGTTCCTCGGTCTCGGGTATCCGGGCGGGCCGGCGATCGATCGTCTCGCCGAGGAAGGGGACCCTCGTGCGATCGCGTTCCCGCGGTCGATGCTGCACGAGGGGTTCGACCTGTCGTTCTCGGGGCTCAAGACCTCGGTCGTGAACCACGTGCGGCGGAACCCGACGGTGTCGGGCGCGGATGTGGCCGCGTCGTTCCGGGAGGCGGTCGTCGACGTGCTCGTGCACAAGGCGCGGCTGGCGGCCGCCGAGATCGGTGCGGTGGGGGTCTCGCTCGCAGGTGGGGTGGCGGCGAACCGCCGGTTGCGGGAGCGCTGGGTCGCCTTCGCCGCGGAGGAGGGCCTCCGTGCGCATCTCCCGAGTCGGGCGTACTGCACGGACAACGCGGCGATGGTCGCAGCGGCGGGGGCGTGGCGACTCGGTCGCAGCGGTCCTTCCCCGCTCGCCGCCGCGGTCGACCCGAACCTGCCGCTCGTCGCCGGTTGATCCGTCCTCGGCTTGCCCAGGCGGACGACGGCTGCGTATCGTTAGCACTCGCAATCCGAGAGTGCTAACGAAGCACCGGTCGCAGCCAGGAGGCTCAACATGAACCTTCGTCCCCTCGAAGATCGAATCGTCGTGCGTCCGCTCGAAGCGGAAGAGCGTACGGCCAGCGGGCTCGTGATCCCGGACACCGCGAAGGAGAAGCCCCAGCAGGGCGAAGTCCTCGCGGTCGGCCCGGGCAAGCGTTCCGACACGAGCGGCGAACTGATCCCGGTCGACGTGAAGGTGGGCGACAAGGTCGTCTACTCGAAGTACGGCGGCACGGAGATCTCCGTTGCGGGTGAGGACCTCCTCATCCTCAACAGCCGCGACGTGCTGGCGATCGTCGGCTGATGGCGAAGCTCCTCATCTTCGACGAGGACGCCCGTCGGCGCCTCGAGGCCGGCGTGAACAAGCTGGCCGACACCGTGAAGGTGACGCTCGGCCCGCGCGGTCGGAACGTCGTGCTCGACAAGAAGTTCGGCGCCCCGACCATCACGAACGACGGCGTGTCGATCGCCCGTGAGATCGAGCTCGAGGACCCCTTCGAGAACATGGGCGCCCAGCTCGTCAAGGAAGTCGCCACGAAGACGAACGACGTCGCCGGTGACGGCACCACGACGGCGACCGTCCTCGCCCAGGCGCTCGTCCGCGAGGGTCTGCGCAACGTCGCCGCCGGCGCCAACCCGATGGGCCTGAAGAAGGGCATCGAGAAGGCCGTGGCCGCAGCGGTCGCGTCGATCAAGGATCTCGCCAAGGAGGTCGACGGCAAGGCGCAGATCGCCAACGTCGCATCGATCTCGGCGGCGGACCCGACGGTCGGCGAGGTCATCGCCGATGCGATCGACCGTGTCGGCAAGGACGGCGTGGTGACGGTCGAGGAGTCGAACACCTTCGGCATGGACCTCGAGTTCACCGAGGGCATGCAGTTCGACAAGGGCTATCTCTCGCCGTACTTCATGACCGATCCGGAGCGCCAGGAAGCCGTGCTCGAGGATGCGTACATCCTCCTGCACAGCAGCAAGATCACCTCGATCAAGGACGTGCTCCCGGTGCTCGAGCGTGTGATCCAGGCGGGCAAGCCGCTGCTGATCATCGCCGAGGACGTCGAGGGCGAGGCGCTCGCCACGCTCGTCGTGAACAAGATCCGCGGGACCTTCAACTCGGTCGCCGTCAAGGCGCCGGGCTTCGGTGAGCGTCGCAAGGCGATGCTGCAGGACATGGCGATCCTGACCGGCGGCACCGTCGTGTCGGAGGAGGTCGGCCTCAAGCTCGAGACGACCACCCTCGACCTGCTCGGTCGGGCCCGCAAGGTCGTCATCACGAAGGACGCCACGACGATCGTGGAGGGTGCGGGCACCAGCGACGAGGTCGCCGCCCGGGTCGCCCAGATCCGCCGTGAGATCGACGAGACCGACTCGGACTGGGATCGGGAGAAGCTCCAGGAGCGTCTCGCGAAGCTCGCCGGTGGCGTCGCCGTCATCAAGGTGGGCGCTGCGACCGAGGTCGAGCTCAAGGAGAAGAAGCACCGCATCGAGGACGCCCTCTCGGCGACCCGGGCCGCGATCGAGGAAGGTGTCGTCCCCGGTGGCGGCACGGCCCTCGTCCGTGCCCGTCCGGCCGTCGCGGCGGTCGCCGCCACGCTCACCGGTGACGAGGCGCTCGGCGCCTCCATCGTGGAGCGTTCCCTTGACGCCCCGGCACGGCACATCGCCGTGAACGCCGGCTTCGAGGGTGGCGTGGTCGTGGGTGAGACCGCTTCCCGTGAGGGTTCGGTCGGGTTCAACGCTGCGACCGGCGAGTTCACCGACCTCGTCGCCGCCGGCGTCATCGACCCGGCGAAGGTGACCCGTGCAGCCCTGCAGAACGCCGCGTCGATCGCTGCGCTCCTGCTGACCACCGAGGCGCTCGTCGCCGACAAGCCCGAGCCCGCCGGCGCCCCCGACATGGGTGGCATGGGCGGTATGGGTGGCATGGGTGGTATGCCCGGCATGATGTGAGCCACGGCTCCACATCACGATGCAACGTTCGGACGGCCGGCCCTTCGGGGCCGGCCGTTTCGCTATGTTCGACATCGTGCGAGGAGGCCCCCAGGTGATCCCCCGTCCGGACGGAGCGGTCGTCCCCGGACACCCCGCACCCTGGGCGCATCTCGAGCCGGAGCACCGGACGATCGTGCTGCCGAGCCTGCTCGACGTGCTCGTCGAGCGCGTCCCCGGTCCGCCCGAGGAGATCGTGCCGATCGCGCATCGCCGTGCCTCGGCCGTGCTCGTCCCGCTCTACGAGGACGACGACGGGGAGCTCCGGGTCATCCTCACCCGGCGCACGGCGCACCTGCGGACCCACAAGGGTGAGGTGTCCTTCCCGGGTGGCGGGCACGATCCCGAGGATCCGTCGCTGTGGCACACCGCACTGCGTGAGGCGGAGGAGGAGATCGGGCTCCCGCCGGAGGACGTCCGGCTCCTCGGCCCGCTCGACCCACTCGCCACGCTCACGAGCGGTGCGCTCATCAACCCGTTCGTCGGCCTGCTGCCCGGTCGCCCCGACCTCCGCGCCGATCCGCACGAGGTGGCCGCGGTCCTCGACGTGGGCGTGCGCGAACTGCTCGACGACGCGACGTTCCGCACCGAACGTTGGCCGATGCCGCCCGAGCTCGGCTCGTGGCGGGACATGTACTTCTTCGACCTCGTCGGTGACACCGTCTGGGGGGCGACGGCGCGGATGCTGGTGCAGTTCCTCCGTCTCGGCACGGGGACCTGACCGCTAGGGTCCGCGCATGGACCGTCCCGACATCGACCCGAACCGGTTCGCGACCCACACGGCGACGCTGTCGACCGGGGTCGAGGTCGCCTACGTGCACGAGGGACGGGGCGGGGTCCCGCTGGTGCTCGTCCATGGCTGGCCGGAGACGCGCCGCATCTGGTGGCGGGTGGTTGAACCCCTCGCCGCCGCCGGGTTCGAGGTGATCGCCCCCGACCTGCGCGGCTTCGGCGGATCGTCGGTGGGTGATGCGGGTGACGCCCCGGCGTGCGCGGCGGACGTCGTCGCGCTCTGCACCGAGGTGCTCGGTCACGACCGGGTGGTGCTCGCCGGCGGGGACTTCGGCGGGCCGATCGTGCAGGACATCGCCATCCGTCGTCCGGGCTTCGTCGACCGGCTCGTCCTGTTCAACAGCCCGCTGCCCTTCGACCGCGAGCGCATGGCCGGCATGGCCACCCGGGCCCCGCGTGACGCCGCGGACTACTTCCGCCGCCAGGGCACCGACGCCGACGCGCTCGCGGGCGAGCTCACGACCCCCGAACAGCGCCGGCGCTACGTCGCGACGTTCTACACGTCGCGGTTCTGGGCGCATCCCGGTTCCTTCGACGACGACGCCGTCGCGTTCCACACCGAGCCGTTCGGCGCAGCGGACAAGCTCCGGGCCGGCTTCCGCGCGTACGAGGCGGCCTTCGACGCGTCAGCCCGGAGCGCGGAACCGGTGCTCCGCCGCAACCCCGACGTGCGGGCGCTGCTGCTGTTCGGGCCGTCCGACCACGTGCTCTACCCCGAGTTCGACCGCATGGCGGCGACCGTGTTCCCCGACCACGTCGGGCCGTTCCTCCTGCGGGACTGCGGCCACTTCGTGCCCTGGGAGGCCCCGCACGCGTTCAGCAGTGCGGTGATCGCCTTCTGCGGCGATCTGCTCGCTCGCGGACGGTGAGAATCGGCCGGAAACGGCCGAGTGGGCGCACCGCTGCGGGCTAATCTCGGGGATCGGGCGTCATGGGCGTCGATGCGCGGATCCCCCCTCCGGCATCGCCCCGGGTGAGGAGCAGTCATGGCAGACATCGAGATCGGTCTCGGCAAGTCCGGTCGGCGTGCCTACGGGTTCGACGACATCGCGATCGTGCCGAGCCGGCGCACCCGCGACCCCGAGGACGTCGACATCTCCTGGCAGATCGACGCGTTCCGGTTCGAGCTGCCGATCCTCGCGTCCGCGATGGACGGTGTGGTGAGTCCCGCGACGGCGATCGAGATCGGTCGGCTCGGCGGCCTCGGCGTGTTGAACCTCGAGGGTCTGTGGACCCGCTACGAGGACCCCGAGTCGCTGCTCGAGGAGATCGCGCAACTCGACACCGACAAGGCGACGGCGCGGATGCAGCAGATCTACCTCGAGCCGATGCGGCCCGACCTCGTCACCGAGCGCATCCGCGAGATGGGCGCCGCCGGGATCACGACCGCGGCGGCGATCACGCCGCAGCGGGCCCCGCAGTTCCTCGACGCGATCCGCGCCGGCGAGCTCGACATCCTCGTGATCCAGGGCACGGTCGTCTCGGGCGAGCACGTCTCGCGCAACCGCGAGCCGCTGAACCTGAAGTCCTTCATCCGAGAGCTCGACATGCCCGTCATCGTCGGCGGGTGCGCGAGCTACCAGGCGGGTCTGCACCTCATGCGGACGGGCGCGGCCGGCATCCTCGTCGGTGTCGGCCCGGGTCATGCCTGCACGACCCGTGGTGTGCTCGGCATCGGCGTCCCCCAGGCGACTGCGATCGCGGACGTCCGGGCAGCTCGTATGCGTCACCTCGACGAGACCAGTGTGTACGTCCACGTGATCGCGGACGGTGGCATGGCCACCGGCGGCGACATCGCCAAGGCGGTCGTGTGCGGTGCCGACGCGGTGATGATCGGCTCGCCGTTCGCGGCGGCGCACGAGGCACCCGGCAAGGGTTGGCACTGGGGGATGGCGACCTTCCACCCGACGCTGCCCCGTGGGACGCGTGTGCGGACCCAGGCTCGTGGCACCCTCGAGGAGATCCTCGTCGGTCCGGCGAACGAGAACGACGGCCGTCTGAACCTCGCCGGCGCGCTCCGCACCTCGATGGCGACGTGCGGGTACGAGACGCTGAAGGAGTTCCAGAAGGCCGAGGTCATGGTGGCGCCGGCCCTGCAGACCGAGGGCAAGTCCCTCCAGCGGGGTCAGGGCGTCGGGATGGGTCGGTGAGCGGCCCGGTCTCCGGCGGTTGGGCGACGGGTGACGATCTCGTCCTCGTCGTCGACTTCGGTGCCCAGTACGCACAGCTGATCGCCCGCCGCGTGCGCGAAGCGCGCGTGTACTCCGAGATCGTGCCGCACACGATCACCGCGGACGAGGTGCGCGCCCGTCGTCCGGCCGGGATCGTGCTCTCCGGCGGCCCCTCGTCGGTGCACGTCGAGGGCGCTCCGCTGCTCGACCCGGCGATCTACGACCTCGGGATCCCGATCCTCGGGATCTGTTACGGCTCCCAGCTCATCGCCCAGCAGCTCGGCGGGGAGGTCTCCCAGACCGGCCGCGGTGAGTACGGGCGCACCGACATGGAGCTGCTCGACGGGGGTGGTCGGCTCGCCGGCGCGCTGTCGACGTCCCAGGTCGTCTGGATGAGCCACTTCGACGCGATCGTGCGGGTGCCCGACGGGTTCTCGGTCACGGCGCGCACGGCCGACTGTCCGGTCGCGATGCTCGAGGCCCCCGCACGTGGGATCTACGGGGTGCAGTTCCACCCGGAGGTGGCGCACACGCCCTGCGGCCAGGACCTGCTGACCCGGTTCCTCGTGGACGCCTGCGGCTGCCGGCAGACCTGGACGATGACGAACGTCATCGAGACGGCGGTCGAACGCATCCGGGCACAGGTCGGCAGCGGTCGGGCGATCTGCGGGTTGTCGGGCGGCGTCGACTCGGCGGTCGCCGCGGCGCTCGTCCACCGGGCGATCGGCAAGCAGCTCACCTGCGTGTACGTCGACACCGGGCTGATGCGGCTCGGCGAGTCCGACCAGGTGGAGGACACCTTCCACCGGACCTTCGGCATCGATCTCGTGCACGCCCGTGCCGCGGACCGGTTCTTCGAACGCCTCGCCGGTGTCACCGACCCCGAGACGAAGCGGAAGACCATCGGTGAGCTCTTCATCCGGGTCTTCGAGGAGGCCCGCGGCGGCCTGACCGACGCGGCGTTCCTCGTGCAGGGCACGCTCTACCCCGACGTGATCGAGTCGGGCACGTCGACCGCTGCGAAGATCAAGAGCCACCACAACGTCGGCGGCCTGCCCGACGACCTCGACTTCGAGCTCGTCGAACCGCTCCGCTCGCTGTTCAAGGACGAGGTCCGTCGGATCGGATCGGAGCTCGGTCTGCCCGACGAGATCGTCTGGCGTCAGCCGTTCCCCGGCCCGGGGCTCGCCGTGCGGATCATCGGCGAGGTCACGCCCGAGCGTGTGGCGCTGTTGCAGCGGGCCGACGCGATCGTCCGCGAGGAGATCCACCGGGCCGGCCTCGAACGTGAGATCTGGCAGGCGTTCGCCGTGCTCGCGGACATCCGCTCCGTCGGCGTGATGGGCGACGAGCGCACGTACGGCCATCCGATCATCATCCGGGCGGTCACGAGCGAGGACGCGATGACGGCCGACTTCGCGCGGCTCCCGTGGGAGCTGCTCGAGAAGATGGCGGGCCGGATCATCGGTGAGGTGCCGGGCATCAACCGGGTCGCGTACGACGTCACCTCGAAGCCGCCGGGCACCATCGAGTGGGAGTGACCGCGTCGTGAGCGTCCCGACGGACGAGCTGCTCGACGGGCTGAACCCGGCGCAACGCGAGGCCGTCGTCCACACCGGCGGCCCGTTGCTCGTCGTGGCGGGCGCGGGCTCGGGGAAGACGCGTGTGCTCACCCACCGCATCGCCCAGCTCATCAGGTCGGGGGAGTCGCCGTTCTCGATCCTGGCGATCACCTTCACGAACAAGGCGGCCGACGAGATGCGCGAGCGTGTGGCCGCACTCGTCGGTCCGGTCGCCGCCCGGATGTGGGTGTCGACGTTCCACTCGGCATGCGTCCGCATCCTGCGCCGTGACGGCACCGTGCTCGGGTTCCCGTCGTCGTTCTCGATCTACGACCAGGCCGACGCCACCCGTCTCGTCTCCTACGTCCTGCGTGACCTCGACCTCGACCCGAAGCGGTTCGTCCCCCGGGCCGTACACGGGCGGATCTCGGCGGCGAAGAACGACGGTGTCGACGTCGACCGGTTCACCGCCGCCGCGGTCGGCCCCTACGACAAGCGGGTCGCGACCGTGTACCGCGAGTACCAGGCCCGGCTCGCCCGGGCCGGCGCGATGGACTTCGACGACCTGCTCGTGAACACCACTCGCCTCTTCCGGGAGCACCCCGACGTGCTCGACGCGTACCGGGAGCGCTTCCGCCACATCCTCGTGGACGAGTACCAGGACACGAACAGCGTGCAGAACGAGCTGGTGCTGCAGCTCGGCGCGAAGCACCGTGACGTGTGCGTCGTGGGCGACAGCGACCAGTCGATCTACACGTTCCGCGGCGCGGACATCCGCAACATCCTCGAGTTCGAGCAGGCGTTCCCCGACGCGACGGTCGTGGTCCTCGACCAGAACTACCGCTCGACGCAGACGATCCTCGACGCGGCCAACGCCCTGATCGCCCGGAACCTGTCCCGTCGTCCGAAGGACCTGTGGACCGACGCCGGATCGGGGGAGCGGATCGTCCGGTTCCACGCGACGGACGAGACCGACGAGGCCCGCTGGGTGTGCCGGCAGCTGAGCACGCTGCACGAGGGCGGGGACGCACGCTGGGACGAGATGGCGGTCTTCTACCGCACGAACGCGCAGTCCCGGGTCGTCGAGGACCAGCTCATGCGGTCGGGTATCCCCTACCGCGTGGTCGGCGGCACCCGGTTCTACGACCGGCGTGAGGTGAAGGACGCGCTCGCCTACCTGCGCGTCGTCGCGAACCCCGACGACGAGGTGTCGGTGAAGCGCATCGTGAACGTGCCGCGGCGCGGGATCGGTGACACGACGATCGCCCGGTTCGACGCGTACGCCCGGGCCAACGACCTGTCGTTCCTGTCGGCGCTGCGACGTTGGGACGATGTCGGCGCCACCGGCCGTGCCGCGAAGGCGGTGGCCTCCTTCGTCGGGCTGCTCGACGATCTCGTGGACCTCGTCGCCGACGGCCCGGCAGCGGTGCTCGAGGCGGCGTTGCGACGCTCCGGGTATCTCGACGAGCTCGAGGCCGAGGGGAGCGTCGAGTCCGACGGTCGGATCGAGAACCTGGCCGAACTGCTCGGCGTCGCCGCCGAGCACGAGAGCGTCGACGAGTTCCTCGAACAGGTCGCCCTCGTCGCGGACGTCGACGTGCTGCGTGCCGAGGGTGCGGGCCTCGCCGGACGCGGCCCGTCGGACGGGTCCGAGGTGACGCTCATGACGCTGCACGCAGCGAAGGGCCTCGAGTTCCCGATCGTGTTCCTCGTCGGGCTCGAGGAAGGCGTGTTCCCGCACCTCCGCTCGATCGCCGATCCGGATCAGATCGAGGAGGAGCGTCGGCTCGCGTACGTGGGCATCACCCGGGCGCGGGAACGGCTGCACCTGACCCACGCCTGGAGCCGCATGCTCTTCGGCACGACGCAGTACAACCCCCCGAGCCGGTTCCTCGAGGAGATCCCCGCAGACCTCGTCCGCAGCGAGGGGGCGACCGGCGGGTCGGGATTCGGCGAGTGGTCGGGTCGGAGCGTGCGGTCCTTCGGCTCCTACGATCCCGACACCCCGTCGTGGGCCGACCCCGCTGCCGGGCGGGCACGCATCGTGGACGAGGCACTCCGCGCCCGACCGCCCGAACCGCCGTCGACGCCGGCGACGACCCTCGGTCTGCGGGTGGGTGACGACGTCCGCCACCCGAAGTTCGGTGAGGGCGTGATCGTGGGGATCGAGGGTGCGGGTGACAAGGCCGTCGCCACCGTGCGGTTCCCCGGTGCCGGCGAACGACAGCTCCTGCTGTCGTGGGCCCCGCTCGAGAAGCTCTGACCGCCGCCGTTCAGCGGCCCGACACGACCACGCTGCTCGACGTCGTCGCCCCGGGACGGGTCGTCGTCGTCGCACGTGCCTCGGCGTTCAGGTCGACGACGATGCTGCCGTCCACGACCTCCACCGGGTACTGCTGCAGGCCGGCGCCGTCCGGTGGGAACGTGGCTCCCCCGCAGTCGGCGGTCTCGGCGAAGACCTCCCGGTCGGCGTCCCAGCGCAGCGCGCAGTCGCGCTCGGCGCCGGGCCGACGGGCCTCGAAGGCGACCCAGCCCGACTCGGGGTCCTCGCTCAGGTGGTTGAGGATCATGTCGCGGGTGCCGCCGGCGACGTCGGAGTAGAGGATCGGCCCACGGTCGTCGATCTCCGCGGCGATGCGGTCGACGCGTCCGGCGTCGAAGCGTTCGTCGCCGAGCCGGATCGTGACGTCGCCCGACCTGTTCGACACCAGGTTCAGGAACAGCAGCACACCGCCGACGAGGACGACGAGCGCCATGACGACCATGACGATCGCCCGCACCTCACCTGCTGCCGTTCGCCGTCCTACCGGCACAGCGGATTGCCCCGTGTCGAACCCACGCCCCTAGTATCCCCGCCATGCAACGCCGGTACCGAGTCGTGGTGGCGAAGCCCGGTCTCGACGGGCACGACCGGGGCGTCAAGATCATCGCCCGTGCCCTGCGTGACGCCGGGTTCGAGGTCATCTACACGGGTCTGTTCCAGACGCCGGAGCAGGTCGCCGAGGCGGTGCTCCAGGAGGACGCCGACGCCTGCGGGTTGTCCGTGCTGTCGGGCGCACATCAGACCCTGTTCCCCCGTGTCGTCGACGAGCTGCGTGCCCGCGGTCTCGGCGACGTCGTGGTCTTCGGGGGTGGCATCATCCCCGAGGCCGACATCCCGTCGCTGCTCGAGAAGGGCGTCGCCGGGGTGTTCACCCCCGGTGCCTCCATCGAGAGCATCACCGGATGGCTGGAAGAAACGCTCGACGCCCGCGAAGCGGCGTCGGCGTCGTAGTCGCAATCGCTCATCGCACACACGGAGGCCACGACGAGTGGACCTGTACGAGTATCAAGGCAAGCAGTTCTTCGCCCGGTTCGGGATCCCGGTCTCGGCCGGTGACGTGGCCCGGACGCCGGACGAGGCGGTCGCCATCGGCGAACGGGTGGGTTACCCCGTCGTCGTGAAGGCGCAGGTCCAGGTGGGTGGTCGCGGCAAGGCCGGCGGCATCAAGCTGGCGAACGACGCCACCGAGGTCCGCACCCATGCGACGAACATCCTCGGCATGGACATCAAGGGCCACACGGTGCACATCGTGTGGGTCGAACGGGCCTCCGACATCGCGGAGGAGTACTACGCGTCGTTCACGCTCGACCGTTCGGCCAAGAAGCACCTCGGCATGCTGTCCGCGCAGGGCGGCGTCGAGATCGAGGCGGTCGCCGAGAAGGATCCGGACGCCATCGCCAAGATCTGGATCGACCCGGTCGAGGGCCTCACCGAGGCCGCTGCCCGGTCGTGGGTCGGTGCGGCGAAGCTGAACCCGGCGGCGGTCGACGGCACCGTCGACATCCTCCAGAAGCTCTACCGGGCCTACACCGAGGGCGACGCCGATCTCGTCGAGATCAACCCGCTGATCCTGAAGCCGACCGGCGAGGTCCACGCGCTCGACGCGAAGGTCACCCTCGACGGGAACTCCACGTTCCGCCACGGCGACTACGAGCAGTACGACGAGACCCAGGTCCGGGACGAGCGCGAGAAGCAGGCGCACGCGAAGGGGCTGCAGTACGTCGGGCTCGAGGGTTCCGTCGGTGTGATCGCCAACGGTGCGGGTCTCGCCATGTCGACGGTGGACATCGTGAACCAGGTCGGCGGCAAGCCGGCGAACTTCCTCGACATCGGCGGCGGCTCCAACGCCACCGTCATGGCGGGGGCGCTCGAGGTCATCAACAACGACCCGAACGTCCGGTCGATCTTCATCAACATCTTCGGCGGCATCACCAAGGGCGAGGAGGTGGCGAACGGCATCGTCCAGGCTCTGCAGAACGTGCAGATCGACGCGCCGATCGTGATCCGCCTCGACGGAACGAACGCCGAGCAGGGTCGCGAGATCCTGCAGCCGCACCTGTCCGACAAGCTGCAGATGGCGCCCGACATGATCTCGGCCGCCCGTCTCGCCGTCCAGCTCGCGGCACGCTGAGCGGAACGACCTCAGGAACGGAGCAGAACGATGAGCATCTTCGTCGACGAGAACACCAAGGTCGTCTACCAGGGCCTGACCGGTTCGCAGGGCCGGTACTACGGCCTGCTGAACCGGGCGTACGGCACCCAGGTGGTGGCCGGCACGAACCCGAAGAAGGCGGGCGAGGACATCGAGGGCATCCCGATCTTCGCGTCGGTCGCCGACGCGGTCCGGGAGACCGGTGCGAACGCGTCGTGCATCTTCATCCCCGCCCCCGGTGTGCGTGACGCCGTGCTCGAGGCCGCCGAGGGCGGCGTCGAGTTCATCGCGTGCATCACCGAGGGCGTCCCGGCCCATGACGAGGCCTGGTTCTTCAACAAGCTGAAGCGGGACTTCCCGAAGGTCCGCCTCCTCGGACCGAACTGCCCCGGGATCATCAGCCCCGGGAAGTGCAACATCGGCATCACGGCCGGGCACATCGCCAAGCCGGGCGGCCCGGTGGGCATCGTGTCCCGTTCGGGCACGCTCACCTACCAGGCGCTCTACGAGCTGCAGCAGAAGGGCATCGGCGTCACGACCTGTGTCGGCATCGGTGGCGACCCCGTCCCCGGGACGTCGTTCATCGACTGCCTCGAGGCGTTCGAGGCCGATCCGGAGACCAAGGCCGTCATGATGATCGGTGAGATCGGTGGCACCGCCGAGGAGGAGGCTGCGGCCTTCATCAAGGCGAACATGTCCAAGCCGGTCGCCTGCTACGTCGCCGGGGTCACCGCCCCGGCCGGCAAGAAGATGGGTCACGCCGGCGCGATCGTCTCGGGTGGCAAGGGCACTGCCGCCGCCAAGATGGAGGCGCTGCGCGACGCCGGGGCGCTCGTCGGGAACAACCCGACCGAGGCCGGCGAGCTCATGGCCGGGATCGTCGCGAAGCTCTGACGGCGAGACCCACGGATGTGCACGGAGGGCGGCCCACGGGCCGCCCTCCGGCGCGTCCCGGGCACTACGGTGCTCCCGTGCCCACCGCATTGCTGTCCGTGTTCGACAAGACCGGCGTCGTCGAGTTCGGCCGGGAACTGGCGGATCTCGGCTGGCGACTCGTCTCGAGCGGCGGGACGGCGTCTGCCCTCGCCGCGGCCGGGATCGAGGTCACCGACGTCGCCGATCTGACCGGCTACCCGGCGATGCTCGGACACCGGGTCGTGACGCTGCACCCGAAGGTGCACGGCGGGATCCTGGCCGACCGGTCCGATCCGTCCCACGTCGCCGACCTCGCGACCTACGGCATCGATGCGATCGACCTCGTCGTCGTGAACCTGTACCCGTTCCGGTCGAACCCCTCGATCGACCTGATCGACGTCGGCGGTCCGGCGATGGTGCGCGGTGCGGCGAAGAACCACGGGTCGGTCGGTGTCGTCACCGATCCCGCCCAGTACCCGGTCGTGCTCGCCGAACTCCGGGCGTCCGGTGTGTTGTCGGCGACGACCCGCCGGTCGCTCGCCCGGGCCGCGTTCGCGCACACCGCCGCGTACGACGCCGCGATCGTCGGCTGGTTCGACGAGGTCGACCGCGCGGTCGCGGGTGCGGACGCCGACCCGCTGCCCCTGACGCTCCACCTGGCGCTCGAGCGGGCCCAGGACCTGCGCTACGGCGAGAACCCGCACCAGGTCGGTGCCCGCTACCGGACGATGGGGGTCGACACGCCGAGCTGGTGGGACACCGCCGTCCAGCACGGTGGCAAGGAGCTGTCGTACCTGAACCTGTACGACGCCGAGGCCGCGTGGCGTCTGGTCTGGTCCCTCGGTGAGGATCCCGCGGCGGTCGTGATCAAGCACGCGAACCCCTGCGGCGCAGCGGTCGCCGCCGACGTGACGGCGGCATACGTCGCAGCGAACGCGGCGGATCCGGTGTCGGCGTTCGGTGGGATCGTCGCGGTGAACCGTCCGCTCCCCGTCGCGCTGGCCGAGGCGCTCGCGCCGGTGTTCACCGAGGTGGTGATCGCCCCGTCGTTCGAGCCCGGCGCGCTCGAGGTCCTCACCGCGAAGAAGAACCTGCGGGTGCTCGAGGCACCGAAGCCGTCCGAGGACTCGCTGACGGTGCGCACGATCGACGGTGGTCTGCTGGTGCAGACGCCGGACCGGGTGAGCTGGGACCGTGCGGCGTTCCGGGTCGTCACCCGGCGCGCCCCGACGGAGGCGGAGTGGCGCGACCTCGAAGTCGCGTGGCGGGTGTGCGCGTCGGTCACGTCGAACACGATCGTGCTGGTCAAGGACGGCTGTGCGGTCGGCATCGGAGCCGGACAGCAGAACCGCCGTGACGCGGGCCGGATCGCGGCGGAGAAGGCCGCAGGTCGGGCGGTCGGCGGCGCGTGTGCATCGGATGCGTTCTTCCCGTTCCGTGACGGGCTCGACGCCGCGGCCGAGGCCGGGGCAACGGCGGTGATCCAGCCGGGTGGTTCGGTCCGTGACGACGAGGTGATCGCCGCCGCCGACGAGGCCGGCATGGCGATGGTGTTCACCGGCGAACGCCATTTCCGCCACTGAGGGAAGGACGACGATGACGGCCCAGTTGCTCGACGGTGAGGCGGTCGCCGCGCGGATCCGGGAGGACGTGCGCCGCCGGGTGGAGGCGTTGGCGGCGCGCGGTGTGCGCCCCGGTCTCGGCACGGTGCTCGTCGGCGACGACGGGCCGAGTGCGAACTACGTCGCCATGAAGCACCGCGACTGCGAAGAGGTCGGCATCGCGTCCGTGCACGAGCACCTCCCGGCGTCGGCGTCGCAGGCCGACGTGGCGGCGGTGGTGGCGCGGCTGAACGCCGATCCCGCGGTCCACGCCTATCTGATGCAGTACCCGTTCCCGCCTGGACTCGACTTCGCCGCGGCGCTGCTCGCCGTCGACCCGGACAAGGACGTCGACGGGCTGCACCCGACGAACCTCGGTCGACTGGTGATGGGGGAGCCGGGCCCGCGCCCCTGCACCCCGGTCGGCATCCAGCGGCTCCTCGCCGCGTACGGCATCGAGATCGCCGGGCGGCACGTCGTCGTCCTCGGTCGGGGGCTCACGATCGGCCGACCGCTCGCGAACCTGCTGGCGCTCAAGGAACCACACGCGAACGCGGCGGTGACCGTCGTCCACACGGGGGTCGCCTACCTCGGGTCCTACCTCCGTCAGGCGGACGTCGTCGTCGCAGCAGCGGGATCGCCCGGTGTCGTCACCGCGTCGATGGTCCGTCCCGGCGCGGTGGTCGTCGGCGCCGGTGTGTCCTTCGAGGGGCGCAAGCTCCTCTCCGACGTCGCCGACGACGTCGCCGAGGTGGCGTCGTGGATCACCCCGCGGATCGGCGGGGTCGGTCCGATGACCCGGGCGATGCTCCTGCAGAACTGCGTCGACGCGGCCGAACGGGCGGCTGCACGGTGACGGGCCACGTGCGCGACCGGCTCGGCGGCGCACCGACCCTCTCCTTCGAGTTCTTCCCCCCGAAGACGGATGACGCAGAGGCGACGCTGCGGGCGACGCTGCGCACGCTCGGTGCCCTGCGCCCGGCGTTCGTGTCGATCACCTACGGCGCGGGGGGCTCCGACGCCGCCCGCACCCGGGACCTCGTCGTCGACCTCACCGCACACGGGGATGTGCCGACGATGGCGCACCTCACCTGCATGGGGCACACCCGGGCGCAGCTCCGGATGCTGCTCGAGGACTACCGGGCGCACGGTGTGGCGAACATCCTGGCGCTCGGTGGGGACCCGCCCGCTGACGGCAGCCCGGTGACCGGCGAGTTCCGGTACGCATCCGAACTCGTCGACCTCGTGCGGGAGACCGGCGACTTCAGCGTCGGCGTCGCCGCGTTCCCCGAGCTGCACCCGCGATCGGAGACGACCGACGACGACCGGCGGCACCTCGCCGCAAAGCTCGGGCGTGCCGATTTCGGCATCACCCAGTTCTTCTTCGATCCGGTGCCGTACTTCCGGATGGTCGAGGACCTCGACGCGCTCGGGTGCTCGGTCCCGGTGCTCCCCGGGATCATGCCGGTCACCACCCCGGCGTCGGTGCGCCGGTTCGCCGCGATGAACGGCAGTCGTGTCCCGCCGGCGCTGTTCGAACGGCTCGAGGAGGCGACGCCGGCCGATCGGCTGGCGATCGCGATCGACCATGCGACCGCGCTGGCCCGGCGTCTGCTCGACGGTGGCGCGCCCGGGATCCACCTGTACACGTTGAACCGTGCCGACGCGGCGGAGCCGATCGCCCGGGCGCTCGGGTTCGGCTGAACGCCGTCCTCAGCGCACCCGCACGGGGATGTGCTTCGGCGAGCGGTCGACGATCGTCGGCCGCCACTCGACGTCACCGGCGAGCTGCAGGTCCGGGAAACGGTCGAGGAGCATGCGCAGCGCGATGCGGACCTCGAGGCGGGCGAGCGAGGCACCGAGACAGAAGTGGCGTCCGTACCCGAAGGTGAGGTGCGGGTTCGGGTCTCGCCCGAGGTCCAGGTTCTCCGGGTCGGTGAAGACCCGCGGATCCCGGTTCGCTCCGGCGATACCCATGAACACGGCCTGACCGACCTCGAGCCGGTGACCGCCACGCTCGTGTTCCTCGACGACTGTGCGCATCATCACCTTGGCCGGCGGTTCGAAGCGCAGGAGTTCCTCGGTGGCGGTGTCGGGGAGGGTGGGGCCGGTCTGGTCGCGCAGCCAGGCGAGTTGCTCCGGTCGGCGCAGGAGTGCGAGTGTCGACGAGCCGAGCGACGACGCCGTGGTGTCGTGGCCGGCGAAGAGCAGGATCGAGCACGCGCCGAGGATCTGGGAGTTCGTGAGGCCGTCCGCGTCGTCGCCACGGGCGAGCAGCGCGGAGATGAGGTTGTCCGTGGGATTTTCGGCGTAGTGCTCCATCAGGTCGCCGATGATCCCGTGGAACTCCTCGGCGGACTCCTTGGCGAGACGGAGGTAGTCGGGGTTCTTCGTCGCGCCGAAGACGACGACGGAGAACTTCTCGGACCACGACGCGAGCCACGACCGCAGTTCGTCGGGGACGCCGAAGAGTCGGCCGATGACGTTCGCCGGCAAGCGGTGGGCGAAGGCGTCGACGAGGTCGACGGTGCCCTGCCGTTCCATGTCGTCGAGCAGTTCGTCGGTGATCGTGCGGATGTCGTCCTCGAGGGAGCTGACCGCCTTGGGGGTGAACCGCCGCCGCACGGGCTCCCGGAGCTGCTGGTGCACGGGCGCCTCGTTGAACAGCATCCAGCCGTCGAGCAGCTCGATCGCCTTCTCGAGCGCGGCGAGGCGCTCGGCGGGAAGACGGTCGCGGAAGCCCTGCATCCGTTCGGTCGACAGCCGGGTGTCTTTGAACGCCTCGTCGAGCTCGGCGTGGCCGGTGATCACCCAGGCGTGGTGCCGTGCGCTCCACATGACGGGGTCGCGGTCGCGCATCGTCCGGAACAGCGGATAGGGATCCTCGATGTTCGCGTCGTCGAGCAGGTCGATGGTGAGCTCGTCGGCCATGTTTCCCCCGTGGTCTCCTCGGCGTCAGCGTGATCTCGCGGACGCCGTCGCCCGAGGTTCGCACCATGGCGGGCGGAGGACAAATCCCCGCGGGTTCGCCTCAGTCGGCCGACTCGCGCACGATCCGCCGGGCGAGGAGATCGTCGACGCGTCCGGCCTCGAACCCCGCCTCGGCGAGGACCGCGCGGGCGTGTTCCCCGACGCGGGGGACACCGACGCCGAGCCGTGCCGGCGTCGCCGAGAACCGGGTCGGATGGTTCGGCACACGGACGTTGCCGACCGGTTCCATGGCGGTCTCGACCACGCTGCC
>Ga0129333_10001093_pt1 | contig 24152 bp, 15 predicted proteins | sample CPB6_08_DNA_FD_94474 | JGI IMG/M metagenome (GOLD analysis project Ga0129333, IMG submission 94474) | Freshwater to marine salinity gradient microbial communities from Chesapeake Bay, USA - CPBay_Sum_0.6_0.8_DNA | ecosystem: Environmental > Aquatic > Marine > Coastal | place: USA: Chesapeake...
CTAGGAATCATTTTTGGAGACATCGGCACCTCCCCCCTTTACGTTTTTAACGCAATTATTGATAACCGTATTATTACGGAGGAACTTATTTTAGGCACGCTTTCCTGTATTATCTGGACGTTAACATTGCAGACCACATTTAAGTATGTACTCATGGTCTTGCGGGCCGATAATCGTGGTGAGGGTGGAACTTTTGCCTTGTATGCCCTGGTCAGAAGAAGAAGGAAGTGGTTGGTTTTTCCTGCTATGGTGGGGGGAGCCTCCCTTTTAGCGGACGGAATCATTACTCCCCCGATCTCCATAACCTCCGCCATAGAGGGCTTAAAAGAGCTCCCAGCACTGGGTATTCGGGAAGGGAGTAACACGGTTGTAATCATTGTGATTTCTATCTTGGCCCTTTTCTTTTTCCTACAACAATTTGGCACCGCTTCTATTGGACAGTTTTTTGGCCCGGTTATGTTTATTTGGTTCACCATGTTATTGGTACTGGGTGTAACCCATGTTTTTGATGACCTTTCCATTTTCAGAGCAATCAGCCCCCACTATGCAGTAGAGTTTTTACGAACCTACCCGAATGGGTTCTGGCTACTGGGTGCCGTATTTCTATGTACAACCGGGGCAGAGGCCTTGTACAGTGATTTAGGTCATTGTGGACGAAATAATATTCGGATATCCTGGATCTATGTAAAGATCTGTTTGCTTATAAATTACTTTGGGCAAGGTGCCTCCTTATTGGCACAGCAATACAATTGGAATGGCAAACTCATTAATCTTGTCGATTTGAATGCTCCTATAACAGGAGCCATCAAAACACAGCTTCGTATCAATGCGTTTTACGATCTAATGCCACAATGGTTTATTATTCCTGGCGTAATTGTGGCTACCTCTGCTGCGATCATCGCCAGCCAAGCCATGGTATCCGGTGCTTTCACCTTGATCAGTGAATCCATGCGTCTGAACTTGTGGCCTAAACTAAAAATTCGATACCCCTCAGAGGAAAAAGGACAGCTTTTTATTCCTACCATCAACTTAATGATGTTCCTCGGTTGCATCGGCGTAGTATTATACTTCCGCAAGTCCTCCAATATGGAGGCCGCTTACGGATTGGCTATCATCGTTACCATGCTCAGCACAACAATACTTTTTGCCAATTACCTGGTGCTACATCGAATCAAATCCTCGTGGATTTATTTATTCCTGGCTGGCTATTTAATTGTAGAAGTTTCCTACCTGATTGCTCTGCTGGTAAAATTTATGCATGGCGGCTATATTACACTGCTCATTGGTGTGATCATCTTTGCTATAATGTACGTGTGGTACAGGGCTCGAAAAATTAAAAACCGATATATCGAGTTTGTAAGGTTGGATCATTACTTGAATAAAATTCAGGAATTAAGTCGCGATGCATCTGTACCCAAGTATGCAACGCACTTGGTCTATATGACCAGTGCCAATAATCCAAAGGAAATTGAACACAAAATCATTTATTCGATACTAAATCGTAAACCCAAGCGAGCAGATATTTATTGGTTTGTGCACATAGATACCGTGGATGATCCCTATGCCTGCGAGTATAAGGTAACACATATCATACCAGACGATATAATTCGAGTGGATTTCAGACTTGGCTTTCGAATGGAACCACGGGTAAACCTGATGTTCAGAAAAGTAGTGGAAGAATTGGTAGCCAATCAGGAAGTGACCATTACAAGTCGGTACGAGAGTCTTTCTCAAAGTAAGGTGGTTGGAGATTTTCAGTTTATGGTGATGGAAAAATATCTCAGCCAGGATAATGAGCTGCCTTTTATTGAACGAGTAATTATGAAATTTTATTTCTGGCTCAAGGATCATAGTTTGTCCGAAGAAAAAGGGTTTGGTCTTGACCAGGCCAATGTTACTGTTGAAAAATTTCCATTGATTGTAGCGCCGGTTACCAATCTTCGTCTCAAACGCGTAGAAAAGTAATTTATGATGCCCACATTATTGTGGTATATCCTGGGAGGTATCCTCTTCCTTTCCGTGCTGGCTTATCTACTGCAGGAAAAGTTTATTTTTCGTCCTGAAATATTAAAAGCAGATTTTGCTTTTAAATACGAGATTCCTTTTCGGGAATATTTTTTTGACAGTGCCCCAGGTGTACGAATCAATGCGCTTCACTTTTACCGGGAGAACCCCAAAGGACTAATACTTTATTTCCACGGCAATACACGCAGCATAAAAGGATGGGCACGTTATGCAAAAGATTTTTATCGATATGATTACGACGTGGTATTGGTGGACTACAGAGGTTTTGGGAAAAGCACTGGCAAACGAAATGAGAAAGAGATGCTCAAGGATATGCAATACGTATATGAACAGTTACGAAATAAATATCCAGAGGACCATTTAATCGTTTACGGAAGAAGTTTAGGCAGTGGCTTTGCAACAAAAATCGCATCAGATAATAATCCACGTTACCTCATTTTAGATGCCCCCTATTTTAATTTTAAAAAAGTAATTGAACGATTTTTACCATTTTTACCCGTCCGATTGGTGTTACGTTATCACTTGCGATCCGACAAATGGCTGCCGCTGGTTAAGTGCCACACGTATATCATACATGGTACCAAAGACAAACTCATTCCGATCCGGCATAGCATAGCACTACAAGCACAACACCCCCGTAAAACAACCTTGATTCGAATAGAAGGGGGCGGGCATAATAATCTGCCCTCCTTTGACGAGTATCATAATTTTATTCGTGATATTTTAAAATACTAATGGCAGCCAAAACACTTTTCAATAAAATTGCTCAGTGGAGAAAACCGATTGGTTGGCTACTGCTCCTCTACCTTTTGCTCGGATGGATTTTTTATGCCAACCAGGAGCGATTTATTTTTCAAGCCCGTGTTATCAAGCATGATCAACAATTAAACATTACAGCTCCACACGAAGAAATCACTATTCCTATTGACCAGGAGGATACTCTTCATATGGTCCGATTTAAAACAAAACAAAACCCAGCCCGTGGGGTAGTGCTTTATTTTCATGGCAACCGAGAAAATATAGAATGGTATGCCCCCCAAGCAGATTTATTTACACAGGAAGGATATGAAGTGTTGATGATGGATTACCCAGGCTATGGAAAAAGCAGAGGTGAAAGATCGGAGTCTAAGATTTATCAATGGGCAGCCTGGGTTTATCAGCTAGCGCGAAAAAAATATGAACCGAACCAAATTATTTTATACGGGAAAAGCTTGGGAACGGGGGTTGCTGCACAGCTTGCGTCAAAAAAAGATTGCAACCAACTGATTTTAGAAACACCCTACACTAATTTTTCGGCTGTTTTCTCTTACTATATGCCGATTTATCCATTTAATACGTTGCTGCACTACCAGTTTCCAACGGCACAATATCTAGAAAAAGTAGAGGCCCCTATCCGAATAGTACACGGCACAAGTGATTTTGTGATTGCGCACCAGCAATCCATAAAATTGACAAAAAGAAAAAAAGGGATAGCGTTACTTCTTGTCCAAGGCGGATCACATAATAATCTGTTTGATTTCAAACAAACCAGAGCCGCTTTGAAAAACTGGCTTTTGTAAGATTACTCTGCTAAAAGTGATCCCGTAGCATCCACGCGTAAACTGTAAGTAGCGCCCACTTTTAAGGCTACATTTCTTTCGGTATGGCTCACCGGAAAATCATAGCAAACTGGATAAGTATATTCAGCCACGGCGTCCTGAATAATCTCATAAGCCGTTTTACCAAATGGACGCTCGGTATCCTTACATTCAGTAAAGCCCCCCACAATTAACCCGGCAAGTGACCGCAACTTTCCGCTTCTTTTATATTGATAAAGCATCCGGTCTATATTATATAATTGCTCTCCGATATCCTCAATAAACAGGATTTTACCTTCCGTATCCATATCGGAAGAAGTCCCTACCAAATGAGCCAGTAAAGCCAAATTACCTCCCACGAGCGGTGCAGTAACGGCTCCCAATCTATTAAATGCGTGATCAGGCCCAGAACAGGCAGAGCTAATTCCTTCCAACGCTTCGCGCAAAGACTGAATATATTCACTTTTCCATCCTTCCCCATTAAAGGCAGTAGCCATGGGGGCATGTAGTGTTACAATTTGGTGATGCCGATGTATATGTGCATGTAGCACGGTTATATCACTATAACCAATAATCCATTTTGGAGACTCAATAAACTTTGAGAAATCAAGCTGCTCAATAATCCGACCAGTTCCATAGCCACCACGACCACATAAAATTGCATGTACCGCAGGATCGTCCAACATTCTTTGTAAATCAGTCAAACGTTCCTGATCAGTTCCCGAAAAATAAGTGGATGAATTACCTCCAATCGTTGAACCCTGCATTACACGATAACCCCATTGCGCCAGCACGGCTACACAGGTTTGAATAGAAGAAGCGGGTAAATAACCAGCGGGACAAACTATTCCAACGGTATTTCCAGGTTTTAAATAGGCGGGTGTTATCATGCGTACAATACCATAAAGGTAATGCCTGCATTGTATTTTGGGCAAGCCTTGGTTTCCGGTATTTTTGCACCACATGTCTACTCCCAAACGATACCTGGTTACTTCTGCATTGCCTTATGCAAACGGCCTGAAACATATCGGACATCTTGCCGGTGCTTATATTCCTGCCGATATCTATGTTCGGTATTTACGTGCACAAAAAAGGGATGTGGTTTTTGTTTGTGGCAGCGACGAACATGGCACCGCCATTCCAATACAGGCAAAAAAAGAGGGTTCTACACCGCAGCAAATCATTGACAAATATCACCAGGCCCTTAAAGAAGATTTTGAAGCCCTTTCGGTAAGCTTTGATATTTATCACCGAACCAGTGAGCCACTGCATCACCAAACGGCTGCAGAATTTTTTACCCATTTACATGAAAAAGGTGCGCTGCAGACGCAGGAGTCAGAGCAGTATTACGACGAAGCCTCTAAAACTTTTTTAGCAGATCGATACATAAAAGGCACCTGCCCACATTGTAAAAGTGATCGAGCGTATGGAGATCAATGTGAAACCTGTGGCCGCACACTCAGCCCAGACGAATTAATCAATCCGCTCAGTACCCTCAGTGGAGAAACTCCGCAAAAGAAAAAAACTACGCACTGGTATTTACCATTGAATGAACATGAGGCATTTTTAAGAGAATGGATTTTAGGAGAGCATGGCAAAGATTGGCGTCCCACCGTGGTAGGGCAATGTAAAAGCTGGATTGAAGGCGGCTTGCAACCACGTGCCGTAACCAGGGACTTGGACTGGGGTGTAAAATTACCTGACGCTATCCCGGGAGGTGCTGGTAAAGTTTTATACGTTTGGTTTGATGCGCCAATTGGGTATATCAGTGCAACCAAGCAATGGGCACTGGATCATGGGAAAGACTGGACGCCATACTGGAAGGATAAAGAAACCAAACTGGTGCATTTCATTGGAAAGGATAATATTGTATTCCATTGTATCATTTTCCCCGTGATGTTAAAATTGCATGGATACATCTTGCCAGATCAAGTTCCCGCCAATGAATTTCTAAATCTAGAAGGAGACAAGATGAGTACCAGTCGTAACTGGAAGCTCGATATGCGTGACTATATCCATGATTTTGTGAAGGCTGAAAATGGAGGAGGGCAATGCGTTGACATGCTACGTTATTACCTGACTCAAATTGCTCCCGAAACCAAGGACAGTGAGTTCACCTGGAAAGGATATCAGGATGCCGTGAATAGTGAACTGGTTGCCATCTTTGGCAATTTTGTAAATCGCACTTGGGTGCTGATGCATAAGCTATGTAATGGAAAAGTTCCGCACTTGCATCAGGCACTATTTGACGAAAATGAAAATGCCCTCATCCAAGAAATACAGGGAGCACCCCCGCGAATCAGTGAATTAATTGAACAATATAAATTCAGGGAGGCCTTATTTGAAGTAATTGACCTTGCGCGAAAAGGGAATCAATACATGCAGAAAAGGGAACCCTGGATGCTTGCAAAAAAAACGGATACAGATCCCACTGCACAACAACAGATTGATAATTGTCTGCATCTATGTTTGCAACTGACTGCTAATCTAACCATCTTGATCAATCCCTTTTTGCCTAACACTGCCCTTACGCTCTTGCACATGATGAAGGTGGTAGATCGTATGCTGGATTGGGAAAATGCAGGAAGTCTTAAATTATTGAATGCTGGATATCCACTTCGTGCTCCTCAGTTACTGTTCAGAAAAATTGAAGATGCGGAAGTAACCTTACAAATTGAAAAACTTCAAAAAGGAATGACAAATCCAATCGCTACCCCAGCCTCTCCAGCTTTGCCTGAAAAAAATAATACAGCAACCAATAAACCGGTTATTCAATACGAAGATTTTGCAAAACTTGAATTACGATCTGGAATCATTCGTAAAGCAGAAAAAGTTGAGAAGGCTGACAAGCTGCTAAAATTAGAAGTTGAATTGCAGGGAGAGATTCGTACCATCGTGAGTGGCATTGCTGAACACTACCAACCCTCCGATATTATTGAGAAACAAGTAACCGTTGTCTGCAACCTGGCTCCCCGGAAAATGCGGGGAATCGAAAGCAACGGAATGATACTCATGGCTACGGATAGGAATGGGAAACTCCATTTTGTTCATCCGGAGCACCCCATCGAGCCGGGTTCCCTTATTAGCTAAACTTTATTGTTTTAAGCTCCCACTAAATGGGCTAACTTAGAAAGAGTAAATTAGTTGCATAACTAACTATTTGGCTATGAAGAAGCGATTTATAAAAAAAGTAGCAGTATTAGGAAGTGGAGTCATGGGATCTCGGATCGCCTGTCATTTTGCAGGCACCGGACATGAAGTGTTGTTATTGGATATTGTACCCAAAGACTTACCCGCTGATGCACCCGCTGCCTTGAAAAATAAAGTGGTGAATGACGCCTTACAAGCAACGGTAAAGTCCTCCCCATCCCCGTTATTTGAAAAGCAATTTGTAAAAAATATTAAGACCGGAAATTTTGAGGATAACCTGAACGAGGTTGCACAAGTTGATTGGATCATTGAAGTGGTGATTGAACAATTAGAAATAAAAAAACAATTATTTGACAAAGTTGAACAGTTTCGAAAACCCGGTACTCTAATCAGTTCCAACACCTCCGGTATTCCCATTCACTCGATGCTGGAAGGACGTAGTGAGGATTTTAAAAAACACTTCTTGGGTACGCATTTTTTTAATCCTCCCCGCTATCTGCGTTTATTGGAAATTATACCCACTCCTTACACAGATCCTACAATCGTAGATTTTCTCTTATCCTATGGAGACAAGCAGCTGGGTAAAACTACAGTACTCTGTAAAGACACGCCTGCATTTATTGCTAATCGAATTGGAGTTTTTAGCATGATGGCCATCATGCATATAAAAGAAAATCTAAACTTAAGCATTGACGAAATTGATGCGCTAACCGGGCCTGTAATTGGAAGGCCCAAGTCAGCCACCTTTCGAACTGCAGATGTTGTTGGTATTGATACATTGGTTAAAGTAGCACAGGGAGTTGCCTTAAATTGTCCGAACGATGAATCCCGACATTTATTCAATATTCCAGCCTGGCTTGAAAAAATGGTTGCCAACCAATGGCTGGGAGATAAAACGGGAAAAGGATTTTTTCAAAAAACCAAAACAAAAGAAGGGAAAAAAGAAATTCTTACACTGGACCTCAACACGCTGGAATATAAACCAAGACAAAAACCAAAATTTGCCTCACTGGATGCCGCAAAACTATTAGAAGATTTACCTAGCCGCATCAAATTGCTACATAACGCAACGGATAAAGCCGGTGACTTTTTTCAACAACTACATGCCCATCTATTTTCATATATCGCTCTTCGTATTCCTGAAATCAGCGATGAACTTTATCGAGTGGATGATGCGATGAAGGCTGGCTTTGGCTGGGAAATTGGAGCGTTTGAAACCTGGGACTTGTTAGGTGTTGAAGCATTGATCAAAACCATAAAGAAATACCAACTTCCCCTCGCACCCTGGGTAGAAAAAATGGTGACAGCCGGTTACACGCAGTTTTATAAAATCGAAAATGGACAACGCAGTTGCTACGACCCCCTATCCAATCAATACAAACCACTTCCCGGCGGAAATGATTTTTTATTGCTTAGTCATCGACAGGATAAAATAGTGTGGACCAATGCCAGTTGCAAGTTGGTTGACTTGGGCGATGAAGTTTTGGGACTACAATGGAATACTAAAATGGGAAGTATCGGTGGAGAAGTGCTAGCAGGTATTCAAACAGCTATAGAAAAAGCGGAAGCCAACTATAAAGGACTAGTGATTGCTAATGAAGGAGCTAATTTTTCTGCAGGCGCCAACGTTGGGATGATCTTTATGCTGGCGGTTGAACAAGAATTTGATGAGTTGAATTTGGCCATTCGATATTTTCAACAGACCATGATGCGGGTACGCTATTCGAATGTTCCAGTGGTAGTAGCTCCACATGGTTTGACGCTGGGCGGTGGATGTGAATTAAATTTACATGCGGACCAGTGTTTTCCTGCTGCGGAAACTTACACAGGACTCGTGGAGTTGGGAGTAGGTCTTATTCCAGGTGGAGGTGGAACAAAAGAGTTTGTATTGCGTGCGGGTAAGGAAATACATCCGGATGAACCTGAGTTCAATACATTGAAAAGTAGATTCATGACCATTGCCACTGCAAAAGTGGGAACCTCAGCTCATGAGGCATTTTCGCTTGGAATCTATAGAAAAGGTATTGATGAGATAGTACTCAATCCAAGTCGTAGAATTGCCAGTGCCAAACAAGCCGTATTGCAGTTACAGCAAGCAGGCTATACAAGACCGCTGGAGGAAACGGCTATTCCCGTACTAGGACGTGCAGGGCTTGGGCCCTTACTTGCAGGAATTCATGCAATGAAAACAGCCGGATATGCTACAGCGCACGATGCGTTAGTAGCAAAAAAATTAGCTTCGGTGATGTGTGGGGGCGACTTGAGTGAAGCAACTACTGTTAACGAACAATATTTGCTTGACTTGGAAAGAGAAGCCTTCCTTTCGCTGTGTGGCGAGAAAAAAACATTAGAACGAATTCAAAGTGTATTGACAAGTGGAAGACCAATTCGAAACTAAATAAAGGAGGCCAGGGCGGATTGAATGACCGGGTAACGAAACTGAAACCCCGTATTCAAAATCTTTTTGGCACTGACTGTAGTGCTTTTCAACACTTCCACACTCATCTCCCCCATTATTAATTGTAATAAAAGTGCAGGAACACGAAAGGGAATAAAATAGTTACGTTGGAGTTTTGCCAGGGTAATGATTAGTTCTTGATTGGTGACCGGAGCCGGCGCTACTGCATTGTAGATTCCGTTTAATCCATCAGATTTAATAGCATATTCAACTAACGCAACTAAATCCTCAATATGTATCCAACTGATTTTTTGTTTACCAGTTCCCAAAACGGTAGCGATTCCCCATCGAAGGGGCTTCATAAATTCTCGTAAGGCTCCCCCTTCGGGTGACAATACAATGCCTATCCGAAATGTTACAACACGTACGCCAAGTTTCTCTATGGCAGCCGTACTGTTTTCCCAATCCTTACAAGTAGTGCCTAAAAAATCTTGGTATGCAGGCGCCTCTTCCGAAAATGCCCCCGCTTTTTCCTGATCTGGTCCATACCATCCAATAGCGGAAGCGTTCACCACTGATTTAACATGATGCGAATATTGCTGAAGTGCTTGCACAATACAGGCACCCGCTTTTACTCGACTGTCTCGTATTTCCTTTTTACGGGATGAACTCCAACGTTGATCAGCCACACCCGCTCCAGCCAAATTAATGATATGATCGGCTGTTATCAACACAGTGGCATCTATAAAGTGTTGATCAGGATTCCAATAGGAATAAATGAGACGAGGATTGTTAGCATGGTCTGTTTGGGTGAGTGATTTATTTCTTGTCAATACAATTACACGATATCCTTTTCCCAATAAATGACTGGTCAAGGCTTTACCCACTAGTCCTGTTCCTCCCGTAATTAAAATAGTTTCCATAGTAGGCCGCAAAGGTACAAGGGTTGAAGGTGCTGGATAAAAAAACCTCCCGGCCAAAACCGGGAGGAACAACTAAAAACAGACCGACTTAAGTCACTTCACACTTTCGGGTGAGGTGAGCCTCTTTAATCAGGTTTTTTCCCATTTAAAAAACTGTTCAGTGTACTGATTGGACCTTGTTTAGCAGGATCCTCTTTCACTTCATAGTTACTATAAAAGTTTTCTATCTGTGTCTTGGAATTATACATTTCCATATTCTGACGAATGTATGCAGGGATAGTCTCAAACTCATTATTAGGATCTGCTGCATTGACATTGAAAGACAGATTACGAAGTTTCTGTAAACGCTCCGCCGCACGACGCTGTTGGGCAAGTGTCTCATCCTCTGCTGGGAGTTCCAAAGTATCAGGAGGTGTAGTACGATGCAATTCAAACAGCACTGGCGTTACCGGAGCAGGGTCTTCATCCTTCTCCACTAATTTCATCTCCATCATTTCAGATACCTCCTCCACAAGAGGCGCTGTTGCTAGCGGTTGTATAGCTGGCGTCATTTCCTGCTCAACGTGAATTTGAACCGGTGTAGAAACAGGGACTGGGGTAACCACGTCCACCGCAGGTGTCGTTTGCTCTTGGGCAGGTGCCGCTGCGTAAATATTTACAGGACGAGTCAGATAGCCTCCGGAAATCACTGGAACAGCCGGAGTGGGTTCGGGCATAATTACCGCCGCAGCTAAGTAAGTGGCTTCAGTTTCTACAATTGGATTTATCGGCTCCTCAACCAATTTGGGCATGAGATCTGGTAACGTAGTTTCCTCATCGATAAGAACCTGTTCCTCGGCTGCAGGCAGAACAACTTCAGCGGTTGGAGTATCAGTAATCGTATCAGTTGGTGTATTAGCTTGTGCCGCTGGAGGAGTAACTACACTTGCAGCTTCCGGCTGTCCTAACACCATGACAATCTTTTCCTCCACTTGTGCTTTTGCACGTACTGGTGAAGAAGAAGTAACTCCATCCTTGTGTTCAAACCCGGTTGCAATTAAGGTGATAGCCAACTTATCCCCAAGGTTATCGTCATAACCCATTCCTAATATAACATCCGTATTCTCCCCTGCTCTTGTCAATAACAATTGTTGAATAATTTCAACTTCGTCCATGGTGTATTCATGTTCACCTCGTGCTGAATTAATATTGATCAATATCCATTTAGCTCCCAGGATATCATTATCGCTTAACAACGGAGAACTCAAGGCTTCTTCCAATGCAAGCTGTGCACGATTTTGTCCTGCCACCAATGCATGACCCAGAATAGCTCTTCCACCATTACGCATCACCGTACACACGTCAGCAAAGTCAACATTAATCTGCCCAGTACTATTGATCACATCCGTAATACAACGCGCGGCCGTCGCTAATACATTATCCGCTTTCTCAAATGCTTCACGCATTTTTAGATTACCGAATTGATGCCTTAATTTATCGTTACTAATAATCAGCAAAGTATCTACTTGCGAACGCAATTGCCGAATTCCTTCCTCTGCTTGCTGCAATCGCTTCTTACCTTCATAAGCAAAGGGAGTGGTAACAATACCAACAGTCAGAATACCCATTTCCTTGCAAATTTTTGCAATGATGGGTGCTCCCCCTGTACCAGTACCACCACCCATACCGGCAGTGATAAATACCATTTTGGTATTGACCTCTAGGATACGGCGCACTTCTTCCAGCGATTCCTCCGTGGCTTGTCGTCCAATCTCAGGATTAGCGCCCGCCCCAAGTCCTTGTGTTAACAAGGGACCCAGTTGAATACGGTTAGGTACACCACTAATGGCCAGTGCCTGTGCATCGGTATTACAGATCACAAAATTGACACCATCGATGTGCTGATTAAACATGTAGTTGACGGCGTTGCTTCCACCACCGCCTACTCCGATCACTTTAATGATGGAGGATTTTTCAGTAGGAAGATCAAATTGAATCATTGGAAGTTGGTTTTCGAATTGTTAGTGGGTTAGTTTAGTTCTATTGAATTAGAGGTGACGATCTTCTTCTTCCTTGAAGAGATCGATGATACGGTCTTTGAATTTGCTCCAAAATCCAGTCAGGTTTCGACGCTTCCGCATTTGTTCCTCGCTGACTGTGGTTGGCTCAGTAGCATCCACCACCTCACCGGTAGCTGTTTTACGTAAAGTGGTAGGTACATCCACCTTGCGATATCCTTTGTCAAATTCCTTACGGTTATGTTCAAAATCATCGTAGCCTTTCAAGATCAAACCAATACAGGTTGAATAGGTTGGCTTGGAGAGCTCTTCGATATGACCGGCCGCTAAATGCTCATTGGGAAAACCAATACGTGCATTCAATCCGGTTACATACTCAGTTAACTGAATCAAGTGCTTGAGCTGTGATCCGCCTCCTGTTAATACAATCCCGCCATTCAAAGCCTTGTTATCTAATCCTACCTGCTTCAAATGATAGGTAACAAAATCCATGATCTCGCTCATTCTTGCCTGAATGATATTGGCCAGATTTTTAACGCTGATTTCTTTGGCAGGCATTCCGCGTAAACCAGGTATGGTAATATAGGCATTCGACTTTGCCTCATTAGCCAACGCTGACCCAAACTGAACTTTCATTTGTTCAGCCTGTGTACGCAATACACCTAGACCTGATTTGATATCATTGGTAATATTCTCCCCGGCAAAAGGAATCACCGCAGTGTGTTTTAAAATGCCCTCGTTGAAAACAGCTAAATCGGTAGTACCTCCACCGATATCCACAATAGCTACACCAGCTTCTAAATCTTCTTGTGCCATTACGGCTGCTGAAGATGCGAGCGGCTGCAACACCAGGTCCTTGGTATGTAAGCCTGCTTTTTCAACACTGCGATTGATATTACGAATTGCATTCTTATCCCCGGTGATGATATGGAAATTAGCTCCAATTTTTACACCACCATATCCAATAGGATTAGCAATGTTGGGAATATTATCCACAGTAAACTCTTGTGGAATAACATCAATGATTTGATCGCCAGCTGGGATATATGTTTTGTATTGGTCATCGATCAGCTTATCAATTTCGTGCTGACTAACTTCCTCATCCGTACGATGACGAACCATATCACCACGTGTTTGTAAGCTTTTAATATGATGACCGGCAATACCAACATACACTTCTCCAATTTCTAAGTTGGGATTAGACGCAAAACAATTATCTAAGGCAGTGCGTATGGCTTTAATGGTCTCATCGATGTTAAGCACTTGCCCATGTTTTACACCATTGGAATTAGCCTTGCCAAATCCTAAAATTTCGAGTTTGCCGTACTCGTTTTTACGACCAGCAATCACTGCGATCTTGGTGGTACCAATGTCCAGACCGACAATGATGGGATTTTCGTTGTTCATAGGGATGTTGTTTTTAGTTGTTTATTTTTTTATTGGATTTTTGGGGTACAGCCGCTGAATCAAGCGGTAAACTATTTTTCATTTCAGTCGTGACAGAAACTGTATCATCGGGCAATAAGGGTTGTAATGGCTTAGGCAAATAGCGGATAACCGTATCTAATTCGGCTGCACGAGATTGCTCCAGCAACTGCTCTACACTGCGACGAAGCCGAATAGAATCTACACGAGTTGCTGCACCATGAGAAGCCACTACTTGGTTATTAAATCGGAGATCAATCACCCGATAGCGATCAAATCCTGTTTTCACCAATACTTGTTTATAGAACAGCATTAACTTTTTGAGTTGTAGCTGAAAATCTTCACCATCCTGTATCCGAATCACATGGTTACCAATTACAGGAATCATTTCCCAACTGCCATCGGGTAAGCGATCAAACTGTGCAGCTTGAGCAGACCAAAAGCTATCCAGTACAATTTGCTGTGCCATATCACGAATACGCAGATAGAATAAACTATCCTTTACTTTACCTGCTGATTGATCAGGAAGACCAGTAAATACGGGCACTTTTACAGTACGATGCATCGCCAAGGGAATTGGCTGCCCGACTTCATCTAAATACATGGATTGTCCACGCTGCGTAAACAGTCTGGCCACAGGAGTTTTTTCAGTAATTCCCACGTGAAGTATATCCTTGTTGTCAAAATAAAGTTGCGCTTCCCGAATCCAGGGATGTTGCTGCAATCCCTCTTCCACTTTCCTCAATTTGAGAACAGACAACAACTCGCCTTTGACGCCCTCCGTATGTAGACGCAATAAGTGTTCCACGGAATCCTCATTCAAAAATGAACCGCCGTATTGACCCTTAATCTCGATCGTATAATCGCGAAACCGCTCCTGGTTTCTTCTACCGATCGCAGCGCCCAAAAGCAAAATCATTCCTGTTCCAATTCCTGTCCAAAACAGAATGAATAAAACTCGTTGTATGGTCTTTTTTAGTTGCACGATACACTTAATAATTGACGCAAGGAGGGTAACAATTGATCGATGTCACCCGCACCGGCGGTTATATAAATCTTTTTTTGTTTTTCGTTTTTTCTCAAATCATTCGTAATCCAAGTGGCTACCTGTTCTTTAGCAAGAAGGGTAACCGCCGCTTTTTTGATATGTGTTGCGATCAACTCACTCTGCACCCCCTCCAACGGAGTTTCCCGCGCCGGATAAATGGGTAACAAAACAACTTGATCGGCCGTATCCAATGCAGCTCCAAATGCAGGTGCCAGATCACGCGTGCGTGTGTAGAGATGGGGTTGAAAAAAGATCGTACAAGGTGTATTCCCATGCAGTGATCGTACCCCTTCCAACAACGCCTTTAATTCTGCAGGATGATGCGCATAATCATCAATCAATACAACCTGTTCACTTTGCCAAATCAGTTCAAAGCGTCTTTGCACTCCCTTGAAATTGGCGATAGCTTCCTTTATTTTATCTTCTTCAACACCTAATAGCCAAGCAATGGAAATAGCTGCAACTGCATTTTCAACATTGTGCAATCCGCCCATGTGTAATTGAAATCCGGCTAATAGATCGTCAGCTACGGCAACATCAAATTGATACGTTCCGTCCTTTACACATAAGCCCACTGATCGGCAATCGGCTGTTGCCTCTTGCAAATGGTAGCTCAGCTGTTGAGTTGACCTTAATTCAGTAGCTCGCTTTAATCCTTTTTTGTAGATCAAGAAACCCTTGGGTGAAACCAATTCAGTAAAAGAGAGAAAGGCTTCTTCCATCGCTTCCGAAGTGCCATAAATATCAAGATGATCAGGATCCATGGCTGTGATTAAAGCAATATGGGGTTGCAGCTTTAAAAAACTTCTATCGTATTCATCGGCCTCCACCACACAACAATTGGTTGTACTACTCCAATAGTTTGTTCCATAATTACTGGCAATTCCTCCTAAAAACGCATTACAACCCATTCCGCTGTAACGGAGAATATGAGCCACCAGCGTACTGGTTGTTGTTTTTCCATGCGTTCCGGCAATACATATATTCAAAGAACTAGCTGTAATTCGCTGTAACAGGTCACTTCGCTTACAAACCGTATATCCATTATCTCGATACCAATTCAATTCTTTATGATCAGCGGGTATAGCAGGTGTATACACCACTATATTGGCATTACGTGACAAATAATTTAAACTGTCTTCATAGTGAATTTGCATCCCGGCTTCCTCTAACTGCATCGTGAGTGCAGTACGTGTCTTATCATACCCACTTACCGTCACCCCTTGTTCCAGAAAGAAACGGGCTAATGCACTCATCCCAATTCCCCCAATACCAATAAAGCATACCTCCTTGATACCGGCTGCCCCTTTAAAAGGAACAGTCAACAAACTAGTATCGAGTAAAGGTTTTCTCATGCTTTTATCCATTTCATTAGTTCGGTAGCAACCCGCTCATCAGCATCTTTAATCCCAAGTGGCCTAATCTGCTCCTGCATATCCAGCAGCTTACTTTTATTCTTGATCAAATCCAGCACCTCAGGTACTAATTTGTATTGCGCTTCCTGATCGGGTACTAGTATTGCAGCCTGTTGCGTCACTAACTGTTTAGCATTGGCTGTCTGGTGATCTTCTGCAGCCAATGGGAAGGGAACAAAAACCGCAGGCTTTGCAACTACCGCTAATTCTGCTACGGTAAGTGCTCCTGCTCTGGCTACTACCAAGTCCGCAGCTGCATATGCAAACTCCATCTCCTGGATAAAAGCACCGACCCAAACTCCCTTATAATGCTGCATCAGCTGTGATAATCTTGCTATATCGTTCTTACCAGTTTGCCATATAATTTGAATTCCTGCTTCAACCAATTGATTGATTCCAGCTTCAATTGCGTTATTAATAGACTTTGCACCCAAACTGCCTCCCACTACTAATAATGTTTTACCGGAAGGATTTAATCCAAAGTGTAAACGAGCATTTTCTGTAGTCACGGTGGATTGTACAATAGAAGTACGAACTGGATTGCCCGTATAACAAATCTTGGCAGGAGGAAAGAATTTTTCTAACCCTTTTACACCCGCAAAAACTTTAGTCGCTTTTTTTGCCAATAATTGATTGGATCGACCGGCATAGGAATTGGCCTCATGTAAAAAATTGGGGATCCCAGCAGCTTGGGCATATCGCAGTACAGGAAAACTCGAGTATCCTCCTACACCTAATACAGCATGCGGACGAAATTGCTTAAAGACTTGTCGGACTTGCCAGAAGCTTTTCAATAGTTTCCAGGGTAATCCAATATTTTTTATCAAAGAGCTTCTGTTAAATCCCGCAATATCTAAGCCAACAATGGTATAACCCGCTTGCGGAATTTTCTCCATCTCCATTCTTCCCTTTGCACCAACAAATAGCAGTTCGAGTGAGGCATCCATTCTTTTCAAGGCACCCGCAATTGCTAATGCCGGAAAAATATGCCCTCCCGTTCCACCGCCAGCTATGATCATTCGTCTACTCATGCAACAGTTGCATTTGCTTGTTCTTCTTTATTTTTTCCTTCTATTTGTTCCACGTTACGCGCTACGCTCAAAATGATTCCAATGGCCAAACAAGTAAAAATGAAACTACTCCCCCCCATGCTCACCAACGGCAGCGTTACTCCCGTAACTGGAAACAGGTTAACCGTTACCGCCATATTGGCAAGTGCTTGTATCACCAGTGTAAAACTTAATCCCAGTGCCAGAAAAGCGCCGAATGCAAATGGACATCGTTTGAATATTCGTATACACCGATATAGAAATACCAGATAAATAAATACCATAAATGCACCGCCCACTAAACCATATTCCTCAATGATGATGGCATAGATAAAGTCGTTATACGCTTGTGGTAAAAAGTCCCGCGTGGTACTGTTTCCCGGTCCTACTCCTAATAAACCGCCTTTTGAAACCGCAATTTTTGCTTGATTGACTTGGTAAGCATCTGTATTGATGTCATCACTTCCATAAATAAAACTCTCCACTCGGTTAATCCAGGTATCCACTCTTCGCGTCAAAGCCCCTTCTTCTTTTTTAACCGGTGTGGCAACAATATCCTCAGGCTCCTCTTGTTGATGTTGATAAACAGCAGCACCAATTAGCATCAAGATGGGAATCAAAGCTAGCCCAATGGTTAAAAGAAGGTGTTTAGTATTGGCTCTTCCGATAAATAACAACAACAAGCAACTGGCCCCTAATAATAACGCGGTAGATAAATTAGCTGGAGCAATCAACAAGCAAGTAACGGCAACCGGCCAGATTACCATAAGATAGCCTTGACGAAAATCTTTGATCATTTCCTGACGCTTACTCAGCAAACGAGCCAGATACATAAAGAGTGCGAGTTTGGCTAAATCCGATGTCTGCATGGTCATATTGATCAAAGGCAATCGTATCCAACGACTCCCCTCATTCATTTTCACTCCAAAAAATAAAGTATAGATCAACAGCGGTATGGAGAGCAGAAATACAATTCGAGCCGCTTTGGAATAAAAAGTGTAATTGACAAGATGAGCGAAGTAGATCACTAATAATCCACCCAAAATAAAAGCCACTTGCTTGAACAAATAGACCTCCGTATTTCCTTTGTAAAACTTATAAGCCAGCGATCCGGTTGCACTATAGACTGCTAACAGAGAAACCAATGTCAAGACTACCACCAAGGCCCAAATCACCTTATCGCCCCTTGTTTTTTGCAATAACCGGTCGGTAGTGAAACTATTTCTCAAGTCACCAAATCGTATGTCCTTTGTTGCTTCCATTCTTATAAATCGCGTACTGCGTTTTTAAATTGTTGTCCCCGATCCTCATAATTTTTGAAAAGATCAAAACTGGCACAGGCTGGACTCAAGAGAACGGTATCTCCTTTTGTTGCCAAGCGAAATGCCATCTGTACGGCCTCTGCCGCGTCTTGTGTATCCACTAATACAGGTACTTCTCCTTCAAAAGCCTCATGAATTTTTTTAGTGTCTACTCCCAGACAAATAATTGCTTTCACTTTCTCTTTTACCCCCTCTAACAGTAAGGAATAATCATTTCCCTTATCAACTCCACCTAAAATCAATACCGTAGGACGTGTCATACTTTCCAATGCATACCAAGTTGAATTAATATTAGTGGCCTTGCTATCATTGATAAACTCAATACCCCGAACAGTTGCCACATACTCCATACGATGCTCGAGTTGCTCAAAGTTTTGAACTGCATCGCGAATCTTGTCTTTCCGTATGGTCAGCGTGGCCGCTGCTACACAAGCTGCCATGGTATTGTACTGATTATGCTTGCCCTTGAGTGCAAAATCAAAAACACTCATCGACATCACTTCATTACCTGTACGCACGTACATGTCTCCGTCTTTGATAAACCCTCCGTTTGGTACTTCTCTTTTCATGCTAATGGGCAGTTGTGTTGATTGAATTGAAAAATTTTTTAAATGTGATTCGGTAACGGCATCATCCGCGCAATAGATAAAGTAATCTTCAGGCTTTTGATTGCTTGTTATCCGAAACTTGCTTTTTATATAGTTCAGAAAAACATAATCGTAACGATCGAGGTGATCCTCGGTGATGTTGGTTAGAATGGCGATGTTGGGCCTGAAATACTCAATATCATCCAACTGAAAGCTGCTTACTTCCAACACATAGAGTGGTCGCGGGTCTACTGCAACTTGTCGGGCAAATGAATAGCCGATATTGCCTACTAGTGCTACATCAAGTCCACCTTTCTTACACAGTTGATAGACCAATGAGGTGGTAGTAGTTTTACCATTGCTGCCCGTGATAGCAACAATGCGACTGTCTCCCTTGTGGCGATAGGCCAACTCCACTTCACTGATTACCGGAATTTCCTGCGCACGAATTGCTTTCATGACTGCACTTTTTTCCGGTATGCCAGGACTTTTAACTACTTGGTCGGCAGCTAAAATTTTTTCCAGGCTATGCCCTCCTTCCTCAAAAGAGATTTCCGCTTCCCTGAGCTCCTTACGATAGTTTTCCTTCAAAGAACTTCCGTCAGACAAAAACACGTCATAGCCTTCCTTCTTCGCCAATAATGCGGCACCCACTCCGCTTTCTCCTCCACCAACAATGACCAGTTTCATCTCAACTTTAATGTTACAATACTCAATACCACCAGCAACACGGTAATAATCCAAAACCGAGTAACAATTTTTACTTCATGCAATCCCTGCACCTGGTAATGATGATGCAATGGCGCCTTGAGAAAAATGCGTCTACCTTCTCCGTATTTGCGTTTAGTATATTTGAAATACCCTACTTGTAAAATCACACTCAACGACTCCACCAGAAATACGCCACAGAAAATAGGGATCAATAATTCCTTGTGTACAATAATGGAAAGTGAGGCAATGATGCCACCCAGCATCAAACTACCCGTATCACCCATGAATAATTGTGCTGGAAATGAATTATACCATAAGAATCCAACACAAGCTCCGATCATGGCAGCGATATAGACAGAGAGTTCACCAAGGTTGGGGATATACATGATGTTCAAGTAATCAGCAAACACCAGGTTACCACTTGCATAGGCAAAGATTCCCAGTAAAACACCGATAAGCGCTGTTGTACCGGTGGCAAGACCATCTAGTCCATCGGTTAAATTGGCACCATTAGAAACAGCGGTGATAATAAAAATCACAATCAGGATATAAAGTACCCAGGTATACTCTCTCCAGGAAGCGGGTAAGAGCTTCGCATAATTAAACTCATGATTCTTTACAAAAGGGATGGTTGTAATTGGTGTTTTTGTTTCAACGTAATAATGTGTTTTCCCGTTGAATGTTTTCGCGAATACCGCTGGGTCAGTAGCAGGATTCTTACCACGATACTCTCTCCAGATTACCGTTTCCGCGTTGAAATAAAGTGTAGCCCCCACGGTTAGTCCTAACCCAACTTGTCCAAGAATCTTAAACCATCCTGCCAATCCATCTGCATTGGATTTTTTATACTCCTCCCCTTTCTCCAGCGCCAATCTTTTGCTTCTCAATTTTAGATAGTCGTCTATGAAGCCAATAATTCCCATCCAGATTGTACTAACAATCATCAATTGGACATACACTTTTGTTAAATCAGCCAGCAGCAACGTAGGAATTAAAATGGCCAGAATAATGATGATGCCTCCCATGGTAGGCGTTCCTTTTTTACTGGCCTGCCCTGCTAATCCCTCTCCACGAATACTTTCGCCAATTTGATGACGCTGCAAGAAGAGAATTAGTTTTTTACCATAGACAAGGGTAATAAAGAGGGAGAGTAAAATAGCCAAGGCCGTGCGAAACGTGATAAAGTCAAACACACGACTACCGGGGAAGCGAATCCCTTCTTCGTTTAACCAATCAAACAGATGGTAGAGCATTTTGCTTCTTTTACTTACTCAGTTTATTAATCCAGTTTCGAACAGTTTCTCGGTCATCAAAATATTCCCTCACTCCTTTTATCTCCTGATAGGTCTCATGCCCTTTGCCCGCTACCAACACGATATCAAGGGGACGGGACAAGACCAAAGCAGTTTTAATCGCTTCTTCCCTATTCAAAATGGGGATATACTTTTTTCGATCGGCTGCAGGAATTCCTTGCTCCATATCTAGCAGGATGGCGGCAGGATCTTCACTGCGTGGGTTATCGCTTGTAAAAATCACACGATCACTATGTGCGCATACCACTGCAGCCATTAAAGGACGCTTGGTTTTATCGCGATCTCCTCCGCATCCCGTAACGGTGGTGATGTGCTGATCCGGATTTCTGAATTGTTTAATAGTACTCAACACATTCAGTAAAGCATCTGGGGTGTGCGCATAGTCTACAACTACCATTACTTTTTCAACGGGAGAAACAATACACTCAAAACGTCCCGGCGCTCCTGTCAACTCACTGAGAGAAGTCAACACCGCAGTTTTATCTAAACCAAGTGCCCGAGCCGTTGCGTAAACAGCCAGCAGATTGTAGGCATTAAAACTTCCAATCAATCTAAAATGCACTTGTACATCATCAATATCCAATTGCAAGCCCGCTAGCGTATTCTCCAAAATCTTGCCTTTATGATCAGCAATGGTTTTGAGCGCATAGTAGATTTTCTTGGCTGGTGTGTTTTGAAGCATCACTTTACCACGCTTGTCATCGGCGTTGCTGATTGCAAAAGCATGAGCATCCAAATGATCAAAGAATGATTTCTTGACTTCCAGATAGGCTTCAAATGTTTGGTGATAATCCAAATGATCATGGGTAATATTACTAAAGACACCCCCCGCAAATGCTAACCCAGCAATACGATGCTGATGAATAGCATGGGAACTGACTTCCATGAATACATGTGTACACCCAGCCTGCTTCATTTCACTAAGCAGTGACTGAAGCGCAATCGGATCAGGCGTAGTATGAGTGGAAGGAATACTAATCTCCCCGATCTTGTTCTCGACTGTACTAATCAACCCACAGGTATATCCCCGACTTGTAAAGAGCTTGTATAGCAAGGTTGCTATCGTTGTTTTTCCGTTGGTACCCGTTACGCCAATCACTTTCATGAATGCGCTGGGTTCCCCAAAAAAACGGGCGGCAAGTTTTCCTACTAGTACTGTGGCATTTTCAACCTGCACCCAAGCCAAACTCGTTGCTCGGTTGGGTTTTTCTTCACACAGTACTGCTGCAGCTCCTGCCTCAACTGCCTTTTCAATGAACGCATGTCCATCTTGCCGTGTTCCTCGCACCGCAATGAACAATGTTCCCTCTTTCACTTGCCTTGAATCGGTAGTAATCGAACGGATAGTACTATCCATCGATCCTTGCACTGCCATAGTGCCGATTCCTTGCAGCAATTCACTCAGCTTCATGTCAATTTTTTCATTCAACTCAATTCCAGTACCACCTGCAAGGGCCTGTCTAATGCTGTGCCCGGCGGTATCGACTGAGTTATGATTCTTCCTTTACCTTTTACAGATACACGTACACCCATATTCTCCAGCAAATACAACGCATCGCGTAACGCCATTCCTTTCACATTTGGCATCACCTTGTTTCGTATAGGTTGTGCTTTTAATACCGACTTTCCATTCTCCGCATATGCTCTACCCCAATCCTGCTGCTGAACCGAGTCGGTATATCCTATGGAGAGCGTACGATAGATTTTTTGAATATCAGGAGCATACCCCGCATAGTAATACACCGAACTATCCCGCTTTGCAACAAACTGCGAAGCATCTTTGCGCTCTACATACAGTGCATAGGACTTTAGTGCAATTTCACGGAACACGGGTGCGGCCACAGTTCCTCCATAATGTGAGGCTGCAAATGGTTTAGTACGAACCACCACGATACAAGAATATTGGGGACGATCCGCAGGAAAATAACCAACAAATGAAGCTTGATATACGCGATCACTATACTTTATTGGACCATCAGCCACCAAGGCCGTTCCTGTTTTACCAGCTACGGCAAAAGGCATTCCTTCAAATGCACGACGTGCGGTTCCTTCAATAACCACAGCTTCCATAGAAGCTCTAGCGGCCGTGATTACATCGGATCTGCAAATTTGACTTTCCAACACGGTGGGTGTATACTCCCTAAATATGATACCTCCTTGCTGGATCCGACTTACCAGATAAGGCTTCATCATTTTTCCATCATTCGCCACTGCATTATATAAAGTGAGTGTATGTAAGGGGCTTACCTGAAGCGCGTATCCAAAACTCATCCATAACATATTGCCTAGTGAACTTCCTTTCTCATTCAAGGGAGCCATTCGTGGACGAGGCACATTACTCAAGTCAATTGGAGAACGAGTATCGAGTTGATAACGGTGTAAATATTCTTTTAATTCAATTGGATTTTTTCCAAATGCCTTGAGCGCTAACTTGCTCATTCCAACATTAGAGCTATGAGCAAAACATTCCTGTACACTTAAAAATGGCTTAGGAGAACGCTCTGCATCATAAACAAGTTTGGGTCCCACCATGGCCTTTCCCGCACTTCCAATCTCCACCTGATCAGAAATTTTACTGGTACCTTTCTCCAGCACTGCCAATAAAGTGGCTAATTTGATAGTTGAACCTGGCTCCGTAGTACGCAAAGCATAATTATCATCCTCCCAATAGCTCCCATCCGGACGACGACCCAAATTGGCAATTGCTTTGATCTTACCTGTAGCAGTTTCCATGACAATAGCCGTTCCGTACAATGCTTCGCTCTGCAACATCATCCGCATCAGTGCGGTTTCGGTAATATCTTGTAAGCGCAAATCCAATGTGGTATATACATCTTTTCCGTGCTCAGGTTCCGTTTCATATCCTGCAATTGGAATAGCAGCTCCTCCTGCAACAAATCGTACTAATTTTTGACCTTCTCTTCCACTGAGTATAGTATCAAAACTTTTTTCAATCCCCACATTTTGCTTTTTCACTTTACCATCACTGGCAATATGCTCCCGAGAAAGTCCTATGGTACGACCTGCTAGCAACCCAAAAGGCACTAAACGCTTGCTGTTAGTTTCCACAATTACACCACTCCGATTTGAACCTAAACGAACCAGTGGTAATTCTCGAAACAACTTATACTGCGCAAAACTTAATTTCTTCTTAAGTAAATAGTACCTGGATTTCTTCTCCCAAGCCTTTATAATATCTTCTTTATACGCAG
>Ga0129333_10001094_pt1 | contig 24140 bp, 32 predicted proteins | sample CPB6_08_DNA_FD_94474 | JGI IMG/M metagenome (GOLD analysis project Ga0129333, IMG submission 94474) | Freshwater to marine salinity gradient microbial communities from Chesapeake Bay, USA - CPBay_Sum_0.6_0.8_DNA | ecosystem: Environmental > Aquatic > Marine > Coastal | place: USA: Chesapeake...
AAAATGCATTTGATATTGATCCAATATCACCTATTAATTGACCAATATTAGATACAAATCCACTTAATGTAGAATCAAGAGACGCTATTCTCATGTAAAGTTCTTTTCCAGCACCAATCCATGTCGGCATATTGGATAATAACCATCCTGCAGCAGTATATCCAATAAACCCAACTATCCTATTTACAAAACTTCCACCAACTTGAGATAATACTAAAGATCTAGATCCACCAGGACTTATCACTCTAGATGAAGCACTTATCTCATCTCGTTCTTCTTGTCTTAGTTCATTTTGTAATCTTTTATTTTTATAACTAAGAATACTACTTGATATTTTTTTTCTTGAAGATATCCGATTTGTTAAAATATTAGAAATATTTTTAATACTTTTTGATGCTAAAGAAACAGAATTTTTTGTGGAATATGTTGATCTAGATAATCTATTGATAGAAAATATTGCCATATCAGATTATCACGTTATAGTTTAATTGTGAATATAATGTATAAAAATTATCAATATTTGAAGAAGATACCAAGATAACATCAGTTAACGGATCGGATTGAGTTGATTGTGGTTTTTGTGTTCGCTTTTGATTTTGTGGTAAAGTAGATGCAACTATTATTTCTGGTTTCTGTTCTGGTAAAGAAGAAATAGTGGCAGCAGTATTATTTTGTTTCGGTGGAGGTGATATCTGAGCTGCTGGAGTTATTAAAGAATTATTTTCTCCATCTATTTTATTATTTGGATCTATTTTTATCTCAGATTGTAAAACATTATTATTTTTTGCAAAATTATCATTTCTCAAAGTTGAAAACGTTGTTATTCCACTGAATATTGAAGAAAAACTTTGATTTATAATGGGATTAGTAGATCCAGGAGATTGTCTAATATTTGTATTAAAAATATTAGACATATTCTGAGTTAATTTATTTTCTACATTTTCTTGAGAACTTAAATTTGTTTCATTTTTTTGATTTAAAATTTCTTGTGAATTAGAATTTTCAGTGCTTGCTGTATTTAAAGCAAATATACTGGAATTTGCTATGTTAGAAATATTTGATTGATTATTTTGACTTACAGTATTGACAAAACTAACATTGCTGGGATTAGTGGTATTAGAAGTAATGGGATTAGTGGTATTAGAAGTAATGGGATTAGTGGTATTGGAAGTAATGGGGTTGGGGGTATTGGGACTAGGAGTACTTTTATTTGGTTTTTCTAAATTAGATGTAAATGAACTGGGATTAAAATTACTAACAACTGTATCATACAATTCTTTTGCTTTTTGGCCCCCAAAAATGCTTCCAGAAATTCCAGCAGTAATAGTTCCAACAGGACCCAAAGAAGATCCAAGTCTGGCGCCAAGAGATCCGACAATTGCAGTACCAACACCTCCGGCAATTGCTCTTTTAGGATCTTCTCCAGTCGCTATATCAACAGCAGCAGAAGCTACTCCACCAATACCTGAAGATAATGCTTTTCCTCCAGTTTTAAAAATTTTACTAAGAATATCATCAGAAGAAACAGAAGCAGTAGAACTAACTGCAGAAGAAGTACCAGAACCTAATCCAGGTATTTTTTTAAATGCATCTGCTACAAATTTAATAGGAGATTTTACAAGATTAAGAGCAATCCCCGATATTTTGCCAATTATATTTCCAACAGATTTTGCGATGTTAGAAAATCCATTTTTTAATGATGAAATTGTAGATGTAACAAATCCAAGACTTTTAGTAACAAAATTCTTTACATTAGTTAATCCTTTAATAGCAAAACTAGAAATTTTCGAAATTAATGGTATAGTTCCTATCGCTAAAAATCCAAAAAGATTACGAATAGATCTTGAAATTGAATCAAATACCGATGTAAGTTTTGGTTCTAAATTTTTAACTGATTGAGAAAGAGTTGCATCTATTCTTTTTTCTATTTCTTTTTCCGCACCAATTCTTAACTGCCTTTCAGCAGAAATTTTTTCTCTTTTCTGTTCTTCTAAAAGTCTCGATTCTTCTAATAAACTATCTTTTTTTATAAGAGACCCAATTGAATTTAAACCAGAATTTATTCCAGCAACTTCTGATTGAATATTACTAATTTGACCCTGTAATGCAAGAATATTTCTACGTTCAATCTCAACAGAACTTTCGTCTGATAAATTTCTATCAGTATTTGGAAGTAATGGTGTAAGTGCGACCATTTTTTCAGTTTAAACCATATTATATTTATGAACCTTGGTTCATCTTAAGATTTTCTTCTTCAATATACTGCTGAATAAGACCTACCCATATTTCTCTTTCCCAAGGTATCATATTTTCTATCTCTGTAATTGAATACTTATGAAATTGGACTAAAGCAAAATTTGTTTTATAATATGACGCAAGATCTTCATGCGCCATCGCTAGGCGAAAAAACTTGTCAGACCCTCCAAAACAACTTCACTTTCTACCCCAGTGTTTGGGTTTTTGAGTTTTACTACATGAGAAAGTTTAGGCATGGTCTCAAAAAATTTTTCAATTTCTTTGAACTGCTTTGAAGTCAATTGATCTAAAAATTCAGTCAGTTCTTTTTTTGTAATATCCGAAGATGTCCAAGATTCTTCTTCATTATAAATTTGTTCTACGCAAGAATAAATCATTTCAAATGTGTCTTCTACGTTTATTTTTCCATTATTTGTAAAGTTATTTTTAACAAATTCATCCATTGATGGATATTTCATTCTCAAAACTAAATTATCATCTAATTTTATATCTCTATTGTGATTTATATTTTCTTTGACTCTAATTTCATCTAAATTAATTGAAATTGGAACTTGAGTTGTTCCATCATCGGGACAAGTAATCAATACATCAACATCTTCTCCTACAGATTTTCCACGAATATTTAAAAACAAATATTCAATATCAAAAGTTGATAGTTTATCTACTTTAATTCCTTTTGTAACAATGCAGTTTGAAATTACTGTCTTAACAGATTCTGCAATTTGTTTCGGATCTTCACTTTCCATCGCAATAATTAAAATCTTTTCTTCCTTTACAAGAAAAGGACGATATTTGATTGTTTTCTTTAATGATGGAATTTCTAATTCGTAAGTTGGTGTTGTAATGCGAGGCAAAACCATTGCTTTAATTCATTTCAGTATAATTTATTTATCTCAAAATTATTGGATTAACATTACCTGGTTGATATATAGTACCCCTTACACCAGATTCATTTCCTAAAGATTGACCTGTACGATTATAAACTGCATTATTTGGATTATTTGGTTGATTATTATTGGCATTTCCAGTAGAGTAATTTAAACTCAATGCTCTTCCAGCGATATACCTATCATATTTAAACGCAGCAGATACTTTTAAAATTTCTGAACCATTATATGAAACAGGAACTTGATAAATTTGATATGGGAATAAACCAACAAATGTATATTCTATTTCTCTAAAATAACTATAGTCCCTATCAAATTTTACAATTTTTGTCATGTTTGATTTATAAGTGTCTGGATATTGCATTCTTACAAAATATCCATCAACATTTTGTCTAATAGAAGGCAAAGTTCCACTTATATTATTGTGAGAACCACTAGAAATATACTCAACCCAACTCTCTAAAAAGATTAAAGATCTATAATCCGCATCAACATAAAATTCTAAAGTTATTTCACCAAACATTCTAGCTGTTGCTACATTTTCTTGAATACCCGTATAATTTCCATCAACTGATTTTGTTTTTAGAGCACCTGTTGGTAAAGATGCAGAACTACATAACAAACCAGCGTTTTCTGCAATAAAAGAATATTGCACATTCCTCACAGACAAATATCTCAAAAGTTCGGTTGGCAATCCACCAAAAATTACTTGGTAGTGAGAAGATTGGGCTAAATTTGTAATTATTGGTTTTATTTCCGATATTTTAAATTTTTTAGCCACCCTAAATACCTTTTATGAGTTGTATTTATAATATTTAGATGGCATCTTCTTACAAAGGAATATACAAACCATCCTATCCAGAAAAATATAGAGGAAACTCTAAAAATATAATTTATCGTTCTTTATGGGAACGAAAATTTATGGTTTATTGTGATAATAATGAAAATATTTTAGAATGGGCTTCTGAAGAAATTCCAATTGGTTACTATGACCCTGTGTATAAAAAATCAAGAAAATATTTTCCAGATTTTTATATTAAAGTTCAAGAACAAAATAATGTAATCAAAAAATATCTTATAGAAATAAAACCCAAAAAACAAACTGTTCCGCCACAAAGACCACAAAGACAAACAAAAAGATATATCAGTGAGGTTTATGAATATACAAGAAATCAAATGAAATGGGAAGCAGCAAGAGAATGGTGTGCTGATAGAGGATATGAATTTAAAATTCTCACAGAACAAGAATTAAATATTAAGTATTAAAAAATGCCAAGAAAAACATTAGATGAAAGAAGATCTAGAAGAAATCGTATCACTCCAATTGTTAAAAAATTAATTGGAACTGAAAATTCTAATGATTTAATGAATGAAATAATGAATGTTTTAACAGAAACTCCAATGCCACCTAGAGCAGGAAGAATTTATGTTTTCATTTATAATGCAAAAACTCCAAATAAACCATATGATAAAAACCCATTAGTCGCAGTTACAAAAGTTTTTTCTTGGGGATTTACTGGATTCAATTATCATTGGAATGAAGTTAGGCAATATACTTGGGATGAAGTTGCTAGTGGATTATATGAAGTTTATAGTGAAGAATTATCCGATTTAAGAAAACTACCTTTTGGATTTATTCGTTCTAAATAATTAAAAACAACTTAAATGCCAGAACTACTTAGATATCCAGATAAAAAAATAACATCGTCTGATGACTATCTTCAGATTGATGTTTTAGAGTATAAAGCTCCTGGACTAGGATCGGGACCAAGTTCATTTGGGTTAAATTCTTCTGATACAACTTATGCAAATGTAGATAATAAAATAGCAAATCCTTTATCAATCATTTTACCAATTCCAGAATCTATTCTAGATAACAATTCTGCGGCATGGTCGGCATCAAATTCTGCCATAGGTCCAGCTGAAGCTTATTTAGCAGGTTTTTCTGTAGAAACAATTGGTGATCCAAAGAGTGTGGTGAATAATGCAAAGGAAAGATTTGGGAAGGCTTTAACAGCAGCTGGATCAGCAATGGTTCAACAGGGATTTCAATCTGGAGCAGTAGCATTAGCTGTCAGAGCAGTGTTGGGTGATGATAAAGGACAAAAATATCTTGAAAGAGGTGCCGGGATTACATTTAACCAAAACATAGAATTATTATTTACTGGAGTAAATATGAGATCAGAATTTAGATTTTCATTTGATATGATACCAAGATCTCAAAGAGAATCAAATATAATCAAAAATATTATTCGCTCCTTTAAAAAATACAGTGCGGTAAAAAAAGGTCTTGACGGTCACGCAACACAGGGTTTATTTTTAAAAGCACCGGAAGTTTTTAGAATTCGTTACATGAGTGGAGGAAAACCACATCCATTTTTAAATAAATTCAAAATATGTGCTCTAGTTAATATGTCAGTTGATTACACTGGAGAAGGAACTTATTCTACATATTCGGATGCAACACCAGTTAATATTATATTAAATCTCACTTTCCAAGAACTTACCCCAATCTACTATGAAGATTATCTAACAAGAGGAGAGGGTGGATCTGATGACGGAATAGGAGTGGGATACTAATGACTTATTTCAGAGAACTACCAGATTTACAATATCAATCATTACTTTCAAGTAGGGTTTCCTCTGATGAATACGTTACTGTAAAAAATTTATTTCGTAGAGTAAAACTTCGTGATGATTTACAGAATGTTTTTACGATTTTTCAAAAGTATCAAATTCCTGAGGGTGCTCGTCCAGAAATCGTAGCACAAGATCTTTATGGAAGTGATACTTATGATTGGGTAGTTTTAATTACAGCAGGAATTACAAGAGTTAGAGATCAATGGCCTTTATCAGACAAAGATTTATATGAATATGCATTAAACATTTATGGAAATGATTTAAACAATATTCATCATTATGAAACTACAGAAGTAAAAGATAGTGAAGGAAGAATCATTCTCCCAGCGGGAAAAATTGTTGATAGCAATTTTACAATTCCAAATCCAATTAATAAACTTGCAACTTTAAATCCCGTCGTTGGAATCAGCAATCATGAATACGAGACATTTAAAAATAATAAAAAAAGATCAATTTATGTATTAAAAAAAACATATCTACAACAATTTATCAATGACACTAGAAAAGCAATGGTTTATGATTTGTCTTCTCAATATGTAGATATAAGAACTATAAAAACAGAAAATACAAGAGTTACTTTACCATAAAAGATTTAAATTTTTATCAAAAATCATTACATATCTATGCTTTCTTGACCGATATTTCCATTCACCTTCAACTCCTTTTACTTTACCTCTTGAATGCTTGGTGCCGTCTGCGTAGTAAAAGTCTTTTTTTGCATCTGTAAGACCTGCATATTTGAAATTGCAAGCCCGATAGATTGTGCCGCTATGAAAATCGCTATCAGCATAAGAAATAATCGCTTTAACTTCCGTGTCCTTCCGAAACTGTTTGATTGCTTTTGAAACAAACCAAGAAGTAATATTATATTCCGTAGATTGCGTTTCTGGGTGAATACACAATCTGGAGAGTTCAAATAATCCTTGTTGTTGGTTTCTCTCAAGACCAAATGCTCCTTTTGCGATTTCTGGCACAGGTAATCCAGTAAAAATACAAACTCCGTGAATACCACCAATATTTAATGGAGAAAATTCATTTTTCTTGTATAAACCATAATTATAACCACTCTTAAAGTCTTTAGATATATCTTTTAAGTAATGGTATTCTAATAAAAGTTCTTCTGCTTGTTTTTTTGTTACTTTATCAATATAAAAATCTTGTTTCATAAAATAATAGGGGAGATTTCTCTCCCCACATAACATCAGTTTTCAGCTAGTTTCTGAAAATAGGATAGAGTTTCATCATCTTCTTCATCATCATAAGAAACTGATTTAGATGGTTTTAGACTATTCAGTTGTTGCTTAAGATCTTGAGGTAGTTCGCTTGTTGAACCACGATAATCATCCTCATCTTCAACTTCTTCATCAATACGTTGAGATACCTTAACGTTTAGAACTTGATTTAGACGTTGCTTCAGTTCATTATAACCTTTGAACTTATCTGGAGAAACAAAATCGGAAAGTGAATGTTGAGTTTTCCAAATTGCTTCTAGTTCTTCATCGTCATTCAAAAGAGGACCAGGAGATGCAAACTCACTGGAATCGTAATTTCGGTATCCAGCAACATTTTTTGCTTTCAGTTTAAAATTGGCACCTTTCCAGAAATCAAAGGGATCAATTGGAGTTTCATCTTCAAATTCTGGTTGCATTGCAGCAGCAATCTTATCAAAGATTTTTTTACCATATTTGAAGAGGAAAGTTTTTCCTTCATTTTCTGGATTTGCAGGATCCTTTACAACATAAATGTTACTGATATAGGTCAACTTACGCTTTTGCTTTCTTGCTTGTTCTTTACCCGTATCAGTTCCATTGTTCCAAAGTTGTGTATTATACTCTGATACGGGATCTTTTTCGCCAATGGTAGTTCTGCTATTTTCAATATACCATCCACCAGGACCTTGAAATCCATGAGAATATAGTTTTACAAAAGGTAGATCTTCTCCTTCTGGTGCTGGCAAAAAACGAATAATAGCATATCCATTTCCTGCTTTATCTACACTTAGAGACCATACACGATCATCAGAAGATGAATTACTAGAATTCATTTTCTCAACTTCTTTTACCAGTTTTTCAGTAAGAGAACCAAGTTTAGATTGTTTTTTTAGATTTTGGAAAGACATAAGATTTTTTGGATAAATTGGATTTTGGTTTTGTGACCGTCTTTATTATAGAAGATCTATAAAAGGTTGTCAAGCCTGAGTTAAATCATTCTTTTTTTAAGTGCTTCAATGGTTTTTTGCATACTATCAAACACTAAACTCATATCTGTTTCAGGAGGAAATCCCATAAAGGCAACAGATTTTTTCAAGTTTTCTTTCATTTCTACTGCTTTTGGGTCATCAGATAAAGAAAGACGTGTATACATAATTTTTTGTTTTTCTAGTAAATTAGATAATTTATCAACATGTTTTGATTTTTCTTCAAAAGACATTGAAAGAAAATCAAATATATTTGAATAAATCTCTTGTTGAAGAGAATTAATTTCTCTAATCTCCTCTTGTATAATATCAGATTCAAAAAAACTACTCATTTAAAATGCCCCTTAGAATTTTTTTATATTGGAACATGTCTATATTTAGAAATGGTTTATACTTAGAAATTTTTAAAGATACGGTTTCCCATATAGGGTCCAAGAGTTTTTTATCAAAATTTTCCCCGAACAAAAATATTTTATCCCAAATAGTAATAGTTTCTATACTAATTTTCCCACTCAAGAATTTTTTCAGAATGACTGGATGTTGGTTTGAAGCATCAAGAACCTGGTTTAAGTTGCTTTCAGACAACAATTCGCTACTCTGTTCTTTGAATAAGTAACTTAAACTCTGCTGTCGTTTCATCCAATCTACATAAGTTCTTTCACCAGAATTAATAATCTCACCTATCCACAAATTTCCAGGTGTATCTGCTGCTACAAAGTTTGATACTAAAAAATCTACGATTTCTTTATCATTATACTTGCGACTTGTGCGTTCAAAAAAGTATCTATCTTTTCTACGATTAAACGAATTCAAACTCGCACGAGTTTTAGCACCATACTTAAAGAAATCGTATTTTGGATTTGTGAAATGATTTTTAAGAGCCAAATAATGTTGATAAGTTTCAAAAGGCGTCACTATCACAGAGGCAATTTAGCACGTGAGGTTTTCTTTATAAAGTTGAGATTAATCGCATCCCATTTTAATTTTTCTTTTAATGGTTTTGAAATTAATTTTGCGACTGATTCAATCTCAACATCATTTTCTTCACAATAAAGAACAATCGCATCAATGTAATTTGAATTATGTTTAATTACAATTTCTTCAATTTCTATCGCAAATTTTGAAGGTGTAAGAAACTTTTTTTCTATAGCCTGTTCTAATTCTTCGTTTTTTTCCATTTCTTCTATATTAATACCTAATAAACTTTTTAAACAGTTTGTCATAATTTTTACAATATTATATTTATTATAAAGAAAAAATGAAATATTGTCAAGAAGAAATAAGTTCTAATTTATCATTCACGAATTTTTTAATATATTGAACCACAAGTTTCATATATTTTTTTAAATCTTTTTCTTCATAAATTACACACTCACCATTTTCACAAGTCATTATGATGACCAATTTTTTAATGGGCGTTTCAGTCATTTCATAGTATGCCATACCATAAAACATTGCCTGAACGAAATATGAAGTAACCCACTCTTTTGGTTTTGGTTTTTTAGATGTTTTAAAGTCAATTACAGAAAGTTCACCATCATGTTCCGCAATACAATCAGTTGTTCCCGCAACACCAAGTTGTTTACTGTATAGAGAACCTTCTAAACAATGAATATTATTAATTCTATTTAACTCTTTTTTCGCAATCTTAAAAAGAAAATCTGGAAGCGGCGGAACCTGCGGTAAGTCCTGATTATAAAGATAGTTTTCCACAAGAGAATGAAGGTCTGTACCACGAGAAGTAGCCGCTTTAGTGATTTTTTGCGCCTCATTCTCACCAACCTTTTTGCGCCAGTTATCGAAGATTTCACGATTAAAATAACTGATTACAGATGTGATTGAAACTAATTTAAGTGATTGGTCTTCATCAGAAACTTTGTAATATCTTACGCCATCAATAGTCTCACGCTCCAACTTTGGGAGTTCAATATCAAGATGAGTAAACATTACATTCCACTATTCAATTTTGCTACAAGATATTGCTTTACGATTCCTGAGCGAACAATATCATCAATACCAAACTCAATAATATCAAAGGAAGGCATAGTTCTAATAATTTTCATAAAATCAACAATCCCATTTCTTTCATTTGTTTTCACTAAATCACTTTGAGATGCGTCACCACAGAACATAATCTTACAATTCTCACCAACACGGGTCATAATTGAATCTAATTCATGAAAATTTAAATTGGCAAATTCATCTACAACTACAATAGCATTATCAATTGTTACACCACGTAGAAAAGAAGTGCTCCAAAATTTAACTGTTTCTTGTGACTTAAGATTTCCATAAAGCATTTCAAAATCAGCATCACTTGGCATTTGGAACATGTATTTTACCATATTTTTATATGGTATTTGATAGATGTCTGCTTTATTATCGTGGTCTCCAGGAAGAAAACCAATTTCTCTTGTTGGAACAAGAGACCTTACGATATAAATTTTTTCATAAGGTGTTCTTTCATCTAAAACATCACGAAGAGCATTATAAAGAGTGATGAATGTATTATGAGTAATAATATAATCATCAGTTATGTAAAGATGTTTTTCATCTTCTATCATAATACATTGTGCTTCTTCCTCACCAATGTAATTAACATTTTTAATTTTTCTTCTATATTGAAGTTCATTGTATTTTTCTCTACAACGATCTTTCTTTCTTTGTAGAGAAAATAGTTCTTTTGGATTTCTAACAGTAATCCAAACATTATAAGATCTTCTACCTATTTTTTTAATACCATCATATGTATATGTTGGAATTTTGGAAGTAATTTTACAAATACCACCTAAAGACCAAATAATTTCTTGAACTTGTTTTGCCAAAATTTCACTTGTTGTTGAAAATGAAACTGTTCCGGTTTTACAATCAACAGTTCCATCAGTATCCATCAATCCTCTTATAAGATTCAGTTTTTGCTCTGTTCCAGAATTAATGTATGATGTGGGAATAATTTTCTCATATGATTTTTTACCGTGTATTCCAAGTTCTTTCAATACTTTTGTTACACTATTAAATTTATTTTTTCTTGCTAGAGAATCAACAAAATTGTAATCATAATTTGTTTCGCCACAAGATTTTATCGTAATATTTTCATCAAGAATTTCTTGTAAATATTCTACTATTTCAGTATCTTTTGTTGTAAATTTAGGAGTATTTGTTGTTAAACAACCATCACCAATTAAACACCCAATAATATAAGGATCTAAAGGTAAATCAACATCCCCAGTTTTAATAGGATCAATTAAATCAATTGAAATATTAGTTGTAGATTTTCTAACTTCTTTTTCTCTTAAAAAATCAATAATGTATTGAGTATTGACTATTTTTTTAGTTCCTCTTTTTCTTCTACTCCAATCACTTGGAGCATTAATTTCCCAAAGATGTTCTAAACAACATCTAGTTTTAGATCCATCGTGAAAAACAATTTCATAAATGTGCTTTTTTCCTTGAGGGAAAATTCCACAAATTTTTGTTTTTTTACCTGTTGGAGTTAATACATAATCACCAATTTTAATTTCACTCATAAATTTCCAACCACTAGGAGTTAAAACTTTAGAGTATAATGGTTGTGCTTTACCAGTGCCAGCGGCACCATAAGCAATCAAATGTTTGCCTTCAGCATAAGAATTAAACAAACGTTTTTGATTTTCTGTTAGAGGGTCAATATCTATAAGATAATCTAAATTGATTGGTTTTTTTCGTTTAATTTGTTTTGTAGTAAGACCTACACCGATTGGTTGTTCTGCTCTTTTTCTTCTTGCCATTTAGTTCCTTCTTACGTTTGATCCAGGCATTTTGCCCGCACGGTCTAAAATTGTGTTCCAAGAAGGATGAGATTTGTTTAACTTATCCTTCCATTCACCCACTTCACCTACGCCAGCAACTCCTGCCTGCCAATCCTTATCCCAATCCGAATTTTCTTTTCGCCATTCCTCATATTGAGAAATACTCATTTCAAGTTCTTTCGTTTCTCCTGTTTTTAGATTTTTAACTGGATATGTTGGCAAAGTTCATTCCTCCATAAAATATAAAATATTTATTGTCAAACAACCCATTCATTTTCAACTCCACCTAAAGAGGATGAAGTTGTAGGAAAACATTCATTAAAGACAACCTTACATTCTTTTGCGATATCCATATGTTCTTTCTGAGTTCCAGATTTTTCTCTTAGAGCAATATAAGTTATCCAAGACCTCACAGAACCCGTCATATAGATACGTGTAGGCGTTGCTAAGGGCAATACAAAGCGAGCACTCTCCTTGGCAACCCCCATATCAAGAAGACGCTTGTAGAGGTTATTAGAGCGGGTAAAATGCTCTCTAATTTCTGTTTCAAGAGTAAGTTTTAGATAACCATCAAGGTCATCTGTAGAATTCTGACGATTTTTTTGGTCTTGACGACGTAGTTTTGGAACAGGAATGTCAGATGTTATAAGATTAGTATCTGCGTATCTTTGTGAAAATTCTTGAAATGTAAAACTTCTATGACGAAGTATTTGAGCGGCAATTGCCCGAGTAGTTTCAATTTCCAAAGTCATAGTTGCCATCTCAAAAATAGACCAATGCTTATGTTTAATACAATAGCGAATAAGTCCTTCAAAATTATCGGAATTTTGATTTGATGGATTACTTACTCTTGCACAATAAGCAATATGTTTTTCAGCATCAGGAGTTACACTAATGAGTTTTACTGTCATTTCTTTCCAAATCCCCTATAATCTTTATGTGAAAGTTCTTTGATTTTTTCCTCCATAAAACTCAGTTGTTCTTTCATATACTGAAGTTCTTCTGAAGAATATAAATGTTCGCTCTTAATTGCTTTTTTTAATTGACTGATAATCTTAGTTGTTCTCATTATTTTTCATCATAAATTTCGTCATAATCTTCTTCATACGGTTTTATATCATCGTAACTGTAAGAAGGAACATCAGTATAGATTTCTGCCTTTAAACTGTCAAGAAGAAGTTCCATATTTCGTATGATTACTTTTACTTTGTCTCTATCCATAGTTTATGAGTGTTTTCTTCAGGAATCATATCATAAAAAAAGAAAGGGATCAACCCTTTCTTTCATTAAGATTTAATTGCAACTTATTTGTATAAGTATTGAATACACAAGGATAAAAGAGTAATCATCACAGCAGATGCGAGTGTAATTTGTGCTACGATTGCCATTACTTTGCTCCAATTAACTGAACTAATTGTGCTTGATGACGACGTTCTTCTTTTTGTTTTTGTTCTTTAATTAATTGAAGAAAGTTTAGTTTTTTCATCACTTAACTCCCTTTACATAATTAACTCCACGATAATTTAAATCAAATTGTTGTGGTTGCTGTTGCTTCTGATTACAAACTTTCGTATTGTAATGAACTCCACGATAAGTTAAATCGCAATGTTGAGATTGTTGATGATGAGATTTTTCAGTGTCATAAGAGACACCTCTGTAAGTTGCTTGTGCCATTAGGATTTCCTCCAGATTGAGATGATTAATCCCGTTCCTTTGGGCGGTTTGCGTTCGCTATTTGCGAATAGCGAATGAACGACTTCCGTTCCGCCGTCCTACTTGCGTCAGATTTCTCTGATGAACGTAATGTATATAGTAGCATAAAATTCAAAAAGTAGCAACCGATACTAAATTGTATCAGCACGCTACTTTTTTAAAAAACCTTAGAGATAAAAAAATTGCCGAAATTTTTTTTCGGCATTCTGGAAAACTACTTTCGTTTTTTGTTTTTGGGTGATGTATATCCCCAGAGTTTTGGATTAAATCTTCCATATCCAAAATCTATACTCTTCAAATTTTCACGAAACTTATCCCAATACATATCAAACAAACGAATTCTTGAACCCCTTGTTAAATCAAAACAAATCTTACCTTCCACAAAATACTTAATAATATAAGCATCACTTGGTGCTTCTTTAGTACAAACATCAACATAAGAGCCATTTTCCACCAGAATATCGCATCCATATCTGGACTTACACGTTTCTTTTTCTGCTGGGGTCCAATGGTTCATGGTTTCTTCCGTATCTTGTGTTTTTTCTATCACATCACGAAGTTTGCTCATAGTTATGAACGACCTCCCCACTGAATATCAGGAAATGCTTGAGAAACAATCTCCTTTGTAATCTTATACTTAGTATCCAATTTTTTATCCTTGACTAAACAAAGAATTTCTGCCTCAAGAGGATGAAGTCCTTGTAGAAGATTAATAAACATGGTTTCTCTACGAAGAGAACTCAATCCATCATTTCCACCTTTAACAAAATTATAAAACTTTTGATATTCTTTACGAATACTTGACCTTCCTTGATCTTGAGACCCGATTGAATTTGAATTCAATTCATCCATTTTTATTACAGCATCTTCAATTTTTTCAGATACAGTTCCACTAAATGAATTTTGTTCCCCTACACTCGCATAGGGAACTTCACCAGGAGGAAGAACAGAAACAATACTTTCATCAAAATTCCAAATAAGAATTGATTTGATTGAAGGGTGTTCGTATTTTTTTAGAACCTCAACTTTTTTATCATTGGTTCTTTGCTTAGAAATTAATTTAAAAACCTCAAACACAAAAGGATTTGCTGGCAATTCAATTGATTCAACTACCTTCGGTTTTGTTTTTGTCGTAGTAGGTTTTTTAGCAATAACAGTTTTCGTAGTCATAAAAATTCAAATATAATGTTTATATAGTATCTTATATATTATTTGTTTTCATCATCGTCATCATCGTCAAGTGTCTCATTATATTCTTCCATAAACTCATCATAAAATCCAGGTTCAATTTTAAGGGATACAACCTCATCAGAGATAATATTTCCTTCATCATCAAAAAATTCAGGATGCATTTTTGGAAATTGTCTATAATTTTCTCTTACAATCCATCCACTAATTATACCAACAATAAAAAATAGAATTATAAGAAATGAACCAAATACTAGACTAACTGCTAACATGGTTGTTCTCCAGGAAATTACTTTTTTTCCTTCTTTCTTAAGGAAAATTCAAAAAAGATAGAAACTTCCCGATTTAGAAAGCAAACTATCTTCTTGAAGATAATCTGAAATGGTTGCGTTTGCTTTCTTTTACCTCCATTAAGTAAAAATTCAAAACCACGATTAATATAGTCTTCAGAGTTATTTATGTTTTTATCAGACGAGTTTTTGTTCTTTGAGGAATTTGATTGTTTCAACACATCCTCCTATTTTTTCATCATTATACAATACTTGTGGAAAAGTTGACCCTTCTCCAAATTGAAAATAAAAATCTTCTCTTACAAAATCTTTATCTAATGTATAAACCTGATACTGAAGATTTGACAAATCTAATACTTTTTTAACTCTTTCGCAATAAGGACAGTTTTCTTTTGAATAGATTACGAAGTTCATAGTGCTCTAAAATCTCATGTTTATTTTAAGGTAAAGAAAACTTTATGTCAAATTTCTTTACTCAGTATCAAAGAAAAACATTTGCCATAGTCTTGCATTTTCTTTTACTGTTCCGAAATATTGCGAAGCAGAATGAATACAACTTGCATCAAAAATAACAAGACGATTATAAACATTTCCAAGAACATCTACTGGCTCAAATGGTGTTCCATCTAAATGACAGTCTCCCGGAACATCCTTCCAGGCATCATCCCACCCTTCATGATAATAAGTTCTTGCTTTTGTTTTTTTATTTGCATACAAAGTTGTTCCACATTGATAAGGAGCATCTGGAGTTAAATATAACATTCCTCCCCATTTTTGACTATCACAATGATATACTAATGGTTCTCCGGACCAAGAGATCTGAAATCTTCCATTCATTCCATGTTCTTCCCAAGCAGTAATCTTTCTTCCCATAATCTCCTCAAATCGTTCTTTGAGACCAGGAAACAAAAATTGTTGATATGTTCTTCTGCCTATAAAACCTCTACCAAGTCCACCTTCAAGATAATCTTGTTGTAGTGCGAATTCTCTTACTTCATTTGGATTATCATAAAAATTATCTACAATCCAGGAAGTTGATTTTAAATTTGCACTTACATTAAAAAAATTAAATTCTTCCTCTCCTGGTGTAAGAATGTATTCCTTTACGTGTTGAGTACCACTAATTATTGATTTCATTTTTGTAATGATATTTGCATTAACTAAATCGGGATGAACCCACCAGTCTTCGAAGTTGGATTTACCATCAGGTGAAATGTCATTTGCAATTAATTCATAACCTTTACTCTTGAGAAACTCTCTTGATTTCTCACGATAAGATCTGGTTACATCTACATAATAATCGTGTTCATAAGTAATCACAGCAAACTTATACTTCTCAAAAGGAATTCTTAACATACATTCATAAGTATGTCGTGCTGGTTCAATGTCTAGTTGAAGATAATCAACTACATCTCCGTCAAAGTTTTCACTCAAAAGTTGTTCGTAATTCAATGAAAGTGCATCAGTATGAAGTAACTTTGCACTTCTGTTATTTCTGTAATTTTCAATAAATTTCTTATCATATTCCAGTGAAATTCCTGTCCAATTGAAAGACTTCTCAAGTAGTGCAGTATTATTTCCTTTGAACGGATCTGCTCCACCAATTTCTAAAAAAGTTCCTCCTCTCTTTCCATTTAACATAGAAAGAATAAACATATCCTGGTAAACTTGAGAATAATTTCTTTCAATATTTTCAGATCCTTGAAATTTAAATCTTAATTTTGGGTGATCATTTTTAGTATATGTATGAAATGCTTGAGATTCTGGTCCTGATCCTAAACGAGTGATACTGCCTTCTACTGAATTTTTATGTCGATCATCCATTTCATCCCAATAATTATCAACAAGATAATGAAATAATTCACGACACTCCATTCCTTTTCCCCACCACCAAGCGGCAACTGCTTTTTGAAAAATTAATAAATATTTTCCATAAAATTCTGGAATATCTATACTATCAATATTTTCTTTATAATTCGCTAGTCCTAAATTTGCATACATATAACAATTTTGCCACTCTTGTTTTTTCTCATAAAGTAAGGAAAGAAAATAATATGCTTCTGGTCTTTCTGGAGAAAATGTTAATGCATTTTCTAACATAACTTTTTCAGTTGCATCTCTAGACCCTTGAGATTTATAGCAGAAAGATGCTCTGATAAGTGATTGATATACAATATTTTTATCATCCGATCTTTCAGATGCTCTTAAATAATATGTATGTGCTGGAGCAGTATGACCAATACTTTCATACCAACGAGCAAGATTATAATTTTTTTCTCCGTTTTCTGTGTCAATTGAAAAATCAATTAATTCATTCGTAATCATAATTTTTTTAATTTGAAATAAATTTTTTTTTATGTATAATTGTATAATATTATCTTATTATTTCAATCGTACAAATTAACTTGAATTTGATTTTGAATATTACTCATAATTTTTTTCCACCATTCATTAATTTTAAATTGAATTTTTTGTAATTCTTCAAAATCAGACAGTAAATTCTTACATATATTAGCAGATTTTTCCCACGAATCGGCGTAAATAAATGGAGGAACTTCAATAAATGCAAATACACATTCTATTTCATGTTGATTAGCAACAATTACAGGTATTGCTCCAGCAAGTAATGATTCATAGATTCTCCAACAATCTAAACTAGAATTACCTCTTCCACAAGGAACAAATATTGAATCATTGTAAATATCAAACATTTCAATTTGATTTATTGCACCATTTAATCCAACAATTCCTTTGGGAATATCCATAAAAGAATTAATCATTTCTCTTCGATCTGATTTTAAATTTCCAATCCAAGACCAATTATATTTTCTATCTTTCATTAAAGTTATAACTTTATTTTCATCAAAAAAACCATTTACATATCCTAAAGGAATTTGTAATGTGTTTGGTGTATATGTTTCTATTTGACAATGATGACGATGTTGCTTTAAAAATAAGTTACAATAATTTCCTAAACTATTATGAATTTCATTATGTTCATGCCAATATTCATCTATTAATTGGATAATAATTTTTGGAGAATGTCTGATTACTGCATCTTTTACTTTGTTAAAACTTGGTGCATACCCAAAATGAGCGAATCTATTCTCATCAATACAATGATAAACAAATATATCATATTTTTCATCAGTATTTTCCGAATCTTCAAAACTTAATACATCTACATCAAAATTTACATTTTCAGAATAGGGAATTAAATAATTAATAATAAAATCATAATTTACACATTTTTCTTTAGAGTCAATACCATAGAATAGTATTTTTTTAGTTACTTTATTTGAATTCTGTAATTGATATATCCAACAATTTTCAGAAAATTTTAGTTCTTTATTATTAAAAAATTCATTTACTGCTCTTGATACTCCAGGAAACCAATCTGTACCATTAATATAATAATCATGACCAGCTAAAACTCCACCAACTTTAACTTTTGGCAACCAAGCAATAATATCCGATTTTACATCTTCATACTCATGAGAAGCATCAATAAAAACAAAATCTAAAGATTCATCTTTAAACATATCTGCTGCTTTTAATGATGTCATTTTCATTGGAGTGTAATATTTTTCCAATGGTTTCATGTTTGAAACAAATGTATCATAAAGATTTTCTAAATCATATCCTGTTTTATGATCTGGACCACCTTCCCAAGTATCAACACAATAAAAATCAATATTTTTACTTGAGTTGGCGATTTCTACTGCCATAAATGCAGTAGATTTTCCTTTCCATGAACCTATTTCAACAAATTTAGACCCAGATGAAAATTTTTTAACCATTTCTCGATAGAGATTAGGATAAGAAAACCAATTTTCTCCAAATTGGGGTTCTCTATAGATATGATCTAATCTTTGGTGACTAATTTCAACTATATTTGTTCTTTTAAATACTTGGGCATAATCAACATAGTGTATTAATTCAAATCCCATATCTATTAGTAAATCGGGAACTTTTCCTACTTCCCCCCAATTAATATCATCAACAACACAATATCCTCCAAGATTTATTTGAGATGCATATTTTTTAGCATCTTTTAATGCTTGCGCTGTATGTTGCCCATCAATATAAAGAAGATCAATATTTTTGATATCTGGAGCATCATCACTCGATGACTTTATAACTTTAATTCTATTACTGAGATTAAATTCTTGAATGGAATTGATAAAAATATTATAATACTTCTCCAAATCAACATTTTCCCAAAAATTTAAATTTTCATTTTCATATCCAACTATTGCGTCTTCATTCGACCAAGGATCTATTGCATAAACTAATCCTTTATTGTGTCTTTTTAGTTCAAGTGCTACTGGTAAAATACTTTTACCACCATAAACTCCAATTTCAAGACATATTGGATTATCTTTTTCTTTACATATATTATCAACACAATCAATTAAATATCCTGCTTTATCTAAAGAACACCATCCCCAACAACCATATCTGCGATCATAATCGAAATATATTTTTATAATTTGATCTTTTGTTAGGTCTTTTGTTGATTGCATAATTTGACTAATCGTTAAATTTTTTTCCATTGTTTTCCATCAATTTAATACTGAATCGTGAGATTTGAAATGATCGTCTCTTTAATTATTATGTATATCCTCTTGCTCATATAATAAATTGATAGTGAATCATCTAATTTATTCATTGATAAAATTCTCCACTAAAATTTTAGGCACTCTTAAAATATATGCCGCATTATCCTGACATCCAAAAGTAATTAAAAAATCATTTTTATATACTGAAAGACCACAACAAAACTCAATTTTCATATTGAGAAATGAAAATAATTTAGAGAATTTTTGGTTTTTAAATTCGCTATCCCAAAAAACAAATCTGTGTCTATATGTAGCATTTTTTCTTCCTTGTTCTGATCTATACAATTCAGTTTCATGAATTAAAGTTAAATATCCATCTTTCCATTTAATTACCTGAGATCCTCCTCTCATATCATTATAACCTGTTTTATAATCAGTTGTTGTATATACTTCAGTTTCCTTTCCGTTTGGATCAAATTTCATCAATGCAGTTGGATTTGTCCATTTTAATAAATGAAATATTTTTCCTTCAATTGGAGTACAGTTCTTCATACAATATTCATTATCTGGTGGTGGTCCAGGAATTCTATATCTTGCAATTTCTTTAACTTGCATATTATCAAATTCAAGTTCAGAAAGTTCCATTCTCCCAGTTCCCTTTGTATCTAAATCTCTTCTTACGCCAATTCCATAAATCTTATTGTTCCAATTAATTAAACGAACATCTTCTAAACCAACAAATTCCCATTGAGGAGGATAAGTATCAAATTTAGATGTATCTATTTTTGAATAATATGACACATCTAAATTGTCATCTAATTCTAAAATATAATTTGTAGTTCTCAAATGAAGATCATTTTCTGGATGAATATAAACTAAAGGTCCCCAAGCATGTTCAAATTTATTAAGTTCAGAATGATATAATGTATAATTTACATTACGAACATTTACTAAAATTTTATCATCTACAACAAGAACAGAGGGATTTGTGAGAGATGGTCCAGAAAGATCTTGAGATGATATTAATAGTGGTTTAATACTGCCACCATTCTCTAATGCTAGTTTGACGAAATTCATAAACAAATAATTAATACAGTTTTACTTTTTAATTGTTCTTTAAATTACTAATCTTATATTATAACACAGATTAGCAGATTATTCTACAACAGGTAAAGGAGGAGTCCATTCAGGACCACTCAGTATCTCTAAAATTTCTGAATTTGTATAAGGACCTTCAGCATCTAAAATATCAACAATAAATGTAGGTACTTCCCCATCCCATTTAATAAAAGTTTTAGTTTGATCTACAGAAAATCTTAAAGTTTCTGCAGAGGTCTCACATATTTGTGAAAAATCAACTTTAGGAACTTCAGTTGAAGGAATAATAAGATACTCTATATTTTCAAACATAATAGTAGGTAATTTTAAAAGTATTTAGATACCAAATCTTCCTCTAATAGCATCAAAGTTTTGTTTTACTTCTGCTGCCGTAATGGCTCTGTTGTAGACAATGAAGTTTGCCATTTTTCCCTTTAGAGGTCTGCTGTCCTGCTGCTCATTTGCAATGTAAATAAATTCAGAAGTTGTAGATGGATTTATATCTGCATTCCAGTCGCTGATCGTTGAAGAATATACACCATTTCTATAGAAATCAACAGAACTCCCAGTTTTGACAAAGGTTAAGTGATACCAGACACCAGTTGATGGGATGAAAGAAACGAATTTCTCGAATGTAGTTGAAGATGTTCTACTGATTAAAATAATCCTTTGACTTCCCCCACCAAAATTCGCATACCTCATAAGAAAAAAGTCACCAGAAGTACGACCACTTTCAAAAAATCCTTCATATAACTGAGTTAATGTATTAAAGTTTATGGTAAATGTGTAGGTCCAGTTAGCAGTCCTATGAATTAATTTTGAATTTGATGCCCGAATATAGGTATCAGTCCCATCAAATACAAGAATTCCACCATTAGCACTACTAAATGTTGGTCCATTTGTCAATGTACCATCTGTAGGATTACCAAAACCAGATATATCTCTCCAAATTGTTCCTATTCCATTATAAGAATTCTGCTGTCCTGCATCATAATGAAATATAAGACCATTAGTTACAATTTTTGGAAAAGTAGTTGCAGTAGCAAAACTATGACTTATAGAAGAATTTATTGGACTCATTTTTAATTAAGATTAAGAAGATTTAAAGTTACCATTCACCATTGCAAGAACAGTATAATTTGCAGTGGTACTTCCAGAACCAACTGTATTTATTCCTGTAAAGTTAAAGATATCAATTGAATTTGTAGATGCAGTGGAAACAACTGCTCCTGGATATCTTAAAAATCTATTAGCAGTAGTTCTTGAAACACCATTTAAATTAACTGTAGTACATGCATATCCAGTTGAACCTTGTAAAGTAATAACAGTAAATGAAATAACTCTATTATCAAAAGTACTATCTGTTGGTATTCCAGTTACGTTTATTGTAATTACTCCTGTGGGATTAGTGCATATAGCAACATTACCTCCACCAGTATTATAAACAAGATTTACTGTATTTCCAGAAACTATTGTGGATTTTTCAGATACTGAATTGATTCTACTATCATTGGCAAATGATGTACCTTCAACGTGAAGATTGTATGATGGACTACTATTTCCAACGCCAAGTCTTGTAGTTGATGGATTAAATACAAGACCAGATGTAGTTACACCAAATCCAGCAACGTTTCCAGTAGAAACTACATAAGGAATATATTGTGCTTGGTTTGTAGTATCTATAGATATCGATACTTCTGCTGCGACTTCGATGCCTGTTAATTCAGACCCATCACCATAATAAGTAACTATACCAGGAGTACCTACAGTAGCACCAGTTCCAACAGGAGTAATTATAAAGTTTCCAATTGTAGAAACACCAGTAATTAAAGAAGTTCCTGCAACATGAAGTCCTGATGTTGGATTTGTGGTTCCAATACCAAGATTACCAGTAGAAGGAGTAAATACAAGTTTTGATGAAGATACACTTAAAGATGATACATAACCTGATGTAATATCTTCAAAAGTAAGATATCTTGGTGTTGTTGTCGAATCGTCATCAGTAAGAGATACAGAAGTAGGACCAGCCCAACTTACACCAGCACCGGTTGAAATTAATACATTACCAGAAGAACCTACGAGATTATTTGTATCATATAAACCATTACGAAGTCTTAGATTTCCCGAAATATCTACTTTTTGTGTTGGATTTGTAGTTCCAATTCCAAGAGAACTACCAAAAGAAACTATACTTACATTTCCATTGGCATTTACCTCAATACTAGGAATGCCAGAAACATCATTTACAGAAAAAATAGATCCTGATGTAAGATTATTTGTAATAGAAAGAAGCTCTCCTTCTGATGCTTGAAAACTTAAAGTTCCATTATTTGCGGAAGAAACAACGGCAGTAATAGTTGATGGTCCAACACTTTCACTTGCACCAATAAAATCTATCTTTGGATTATTTGCAGATCCAATATTTGGGGTAATAATGATATTTTTATCGTTTAGTGCCATTTTCTTATTATTTACCTTTTATTAGATATTTATCATATTCCAAAACGACCACGAAAAATATTGAAGTTTTGGGTGATTTCTGATGCTGTGAGGGCTCTATTGTATATTAAAACGTTTGATATTCTTCCATTAAAAAAGTTGTCATCAACTACCCCCCTATATCCCAAATAAAGTGGAGTTGTGGAAGTTAATGCTGGATGGGTAATATCGTCAGGTGCTCCCTCCTGTACAGAATTTAAGTAAAGTAAATAAACACCACTCTGCCTATTTACGACCCATGTAAGCATATTCCACGTATTTAGTGAAGGAGTAAAATTTCTTTCAAAATCGTTTGATCCTTCTTCTCCAGAATAAACTATATTGCCTGGTCCTATATTGTAACCTTGCCAAGCATTTTTATCTCTATTCATAATCCACCCACCTACAGCAGCAGCAAAATACCAGATATTAATAGTTGTTGATGTGACTAAATTAAATGTAGAATTGTAAGGAACTGATGCTCTATCATTATCCCCATCAAAAACAATAGACCCACCATTTGCACTATTAAAAGTTGGTCCACCTGATGGTGGGTCTAATGTTGCATTATTACCATTGCCGCTCAAATCAGACCAAGTAGTTGCACTAGAACCAGAATAAGATCTTGGATTTCTTGCATCTAGATATAAAAGTAACCCATCAGTGACTATTTTTGGACCAAAGTGAGTATTTTTAATAATTAAAGCCATTTCTTATATCTCCACTATTAATTTCTCCACATCATTTCTTTCTGCAAATACAGTATAATAATAATCAAGTTCTCCATTTCCAACACTAAAGACATAAACAGAATTGTCAATAATTTTTTCAATTCTTGGAATCGCAGTATTTCCAATTGGTGTAAGATTAACAGTAACACTATCAGGATCTACAAGTTTAGTCCAATATTCTGGAAGTTCAATCACCTTATCTTGTGTTCTTCCTCTTACGTATACACCTAATTCTGGACCTTCAAGAGAACCATATTGAAGTTTCTTACCTTCTTTTGTTGGGTGAGGAATAACGAAAGATTTGGTTGTTGC
>Ga0129333_10001095_pt1 | contig 24133 bp, 10 predicted proteins | sample CPB6_08_DNA_FD_94474 | JGI IMG/M metagenome (GOLD analysis project Ga0129333, IMG submission 94474) | Freshwater to marine salinity gradient microbial communities from Chesapeake Bay, USA - CPBay_Sum_0.6_0.8_DNA | ecosystem: Environmental > Aquatic > Marine > Coastal | place: USA: Chesapeake...
AAAATGACTCAAAAACCTCTAAGTACTCGAACGACCATAAGAGAAGAGTTTTCGTATATCTACATAGTATTACGAGAACTTTGGAGTATGGCGTGGAACAGATAGACCATGTTATAATAGATTATAGTAGTCACGTTATATACGCCATGAGTAACTATGGAAAGCAGGTAAGAGTTCAGTTTCCGAACTACAATGCATTCATGCAAGGGATTCAGAAATGCTGTAACTGGCTTCCTGCGGAAAGAATACTAAGGTTCTGAAAAATTTACAAAAACTTGCTATATAAAATGATTGTTAATTTATGAATATGACTACGACATACGAATCAACCGTTGAGTACAACGAAGATTTCAAAGAATACTTCCTTACAATTCCAGAAGAATTAATCGAAAGGCTTGGCTGGGAGGAGGGAGATATGCTAGAATGGCATCTTAACAAAGACGGCACTGTTCTTCTAGAGCGTGTCGATGAATATACTGCTGAATGACATGGACAAGGTAAATTTTTCAATTGTTGGTAAAGATGGCAAAGTAAAAGAAGACATGACTTTTAATGACTTCGATACTTTAGCAGATCATATGATGGATGTTGCTACAAAATGGTATGATGGATTGTATGATCCTGATGAAGGATTTGAGATTAGAACATTTGATGAGAATGATAATCTAGTATCTTTAGAATCTAGAAAATTTGGAGACGATATTAACGATGAATTTAATGCCGAAGAATTCGACCTCAATCTTCCAGACCTACCAGACCTCGGAAACGTACTTGAAGGACTTGGAGCAACGAGTACAAAATCTAGAAAGGGTGGTAAAGGATTTGGCAAATCCGATTCTCAGAAGAATTGAGAAATTGGAAGAAAAGCAAGCAAAAATTCCTGACCCGTTTGTACTATATTACAAACCACCAAAGCACGAAGAATACCAAAAAATAGATGAAGTATTGGATAATATCCATGTTCGTCTAAATAATTTAGAGGAATTGCAATAAAGTAAATGCCTTTATTAGTTGGTCCAGTAACTCCAGACACAACATCAATTAATGGTCCATGCACATATCCTGCTAAACCAGTGTCTGGTGCATTTACATCACCAAATATAAGAGTCAATAAGCAATCTTTAAAATATTTACATAATTTAATACCACCAGATACTGTAAATGGTGTTCCTAACAATCCTTTGATACCCTGTGTTATTCCAGTGGCAATCAGAAAGGTAGTAACATCAAAAAATCAGACAGTATATTTCAATAAACTGCTAGCAGCTGTACAAGGTGATGCTACAGAACTGACATCATTTCCTGGAACAAAGAGAGTTTTCGTTGCTCCGTTTCAACATCCGAATCTTTTTGTTGCCAATAAAGGGAAATGATGCTATAATATCAAAATCTTACGAGGTAATTCATGGCAAAAGCAAAGATTGGTCTAGTAAAAACGAATTATGTTCCTGGCAAACCGAAAGTTACTCGTCAAGGGCGAAGCAAGAACACGCATTTGGGAGCATCTTCTCGGAATGGTAGGAAGAAACGCTACCGTGGGCAAGGAAGTTGATTAAAATTTGAGTATCAAACGCCATTTTTTGGCGTTTTTTTATGGAAATAACCGAATACTTGCGAGATTTCTCGATATTTTCGGGATAGCAACCCCGTAAAAAGTTCTGTTTTACACCTTTTTGGAGAAAAACAGATGGCAAAATACCAAGTTGACCGAGATTCTGAGTATATGAAACAAAATTGGGGCACTACAAAGCTCATTACTGACTATGGGGCGTTGACTCCGACAAATAAGAAGAGGGCAAACGACCCACCAGAAGATAGAATGACACGACCATGCGGTGGAGCAGGTGGATTTGATGATTATGTTGAGTGGTGGGCATGATATCTTGAGGTACGGGGCATAAATAATAACATAAATAGAGTGTTTTATGCCCCAATTTAAGCAATTTAAAGACTTAAGCATAACATTTGACAAGCATCCTCAGAGCAGAGACCTTTTGGTAGTCAAGAATGAGAATGCAATCAAGATGGCTATTAAGAATTTAATAGTCACAATGAAGGGTGAAAGGTTTTTCAACAGTAGTTTTGGCACTTCTGTGTCTAATCTACTGTTTGATAACATGGATTTTGGTATTGCTGGTCAGTTACAGAACGAAATTAGTCTTGCAATTGCCAAATATGAGCCAAGAGTTAATTTAACGAACGTAACTGTTCTACCAAATTTTGATAACAATGGTTATGATGTAGAAGTTGAATTTGAAATCAAGGGCATTGATATCATTCCAACAAATATGGAATTCTTTTTAGAGAGAACTAGATAACATGCCATACGCACAACTCAACAATTTAGACTTCCAGCAGATAAAGCAGACGCTTAAGGATTATCTGAAAGCAAATAGTGCGAATGGTGACTTGTTAGATTATGATTATGAAGGATCTGTAATCAATAATCTACTGGATTTATTAGCGTATAATACTTATTATACGGCATTTAACACCAACATGGTGGCGAATGAGGTATTTCTAGATTCTGCCACATTGAGAGATAACGTTGTATCATTGGCAAAGCAGCTGGGATATAGACCAAGATCAATAACCTCTCCGTCAACAAATATAAATTTCAATGTTGCTTTTGATGGAACTCCACCATCTTCAATTATTTTAAAAGCAGGATCAGCATTTACAACAATTTTTGATGATAGTGCATATCAATATAGTGTTATTGATGATGTAAGAACATCTGTAACAAATGGAGTAGCAGAATTTAGAGATGTATTCATAAAAGAAGGTACATACGTCACAACAAGTTTCACAGTAAACGAATCTTCGACATCACAAAGATTTGTATTAAGAAATCAAGGTATAGATACTTCAACAATTAGAGTTAGAGTTTACCCAAGTCAAAATGACAGTAACTACACACTGTATCAAGCAGCAGATAATATTTTAAATTTAAACGCTCAATCTTTAGTATATTTTGTTAGCGAAATTGAAGATGAGCAATATGAATTAATTTTTGGAGATGGTATTTTTGGAAGAAAATTAGAAAATAATGAATATATTCAAATAACATATCTGACAACCACTGGACCTGCATCCAATGGTGCAAATTCTTTTGTTTTCAATGGTATTTTGCAAGATGAAACAGGAAATATCTTCACGACAGATGTATCAATCGTAGGAGTACCAGAAAATACATCTGGTGGAGAAGATATTGAATCTATTAACAAGATAAAGAAAAACGCTCCTAAGCTTTATAGTGCTCAAGAAAGAGCAGTAACAAAAGAAGATTACGCTGCATTAGTTAGAAAATTATACCCTGCAACGTCAGACGTTTATGTGTATGGAGGAGAAGAAGAATTACCTCCAGAATATGGAACAGTAAAAATTGTAATCAAACCAAAAAATGCAGAATCTTTGACTCCCAGTACAAAGAAAAAAATTCTAGATGATCTGAAAAAATATTCAGTTGCCTCTGTGAGACCTTTTATCATAGATCCTTCAATTTTGTATATTGAATTGACAAGTAGAATTTTCTATAATTCTCTCAGTACCTCTAAAACAACGGAAGTTATTCGTTCTTTAGTAATAGAAGTTTTAGAAAATTATCTTTCAGTATCCGAAACTGAAAAATTTAATGGAAAATTCAGACACAGTAAAGCAGTCAGTGCAATTGACAATGCCGATCCTTCAATTACTAGTAATTTAACAAACCTTAGACTCCGAAAAGATTTTTATCCAATTTTAAATACTCCATCTTACTACGAAATTTGTTTCCAAAACGTTCTTGATCTAGAATGTGATGAATCTACCGTTTATAGTACTGGATTTGTTATTAGAGAGTATCCAAATGATATTGTATATTTGGAAGATAGATTTGGCGTGATGGTAATATATAAATTAGATTCTCAAACTCAACAAAAAGTTGTTTTAAAACCTGACGTAGGTTATGTGGACTATCTAAATGGAGAAGTCAAACTTTATGATATCACTATCATAAAGGGTTCATATTCAAACAACAAAATTGAACTCAGAGTTATACCAAAAAATAATGACATTCTTGCAAAAAGAGAATCATATTTAGATGTTGATATTTCTAAGAGCACTTTCACAGTAAGCCCAGAGTAGATAAATGAGCCAAGATAAAAAACTCTCCTTATTAGTAGATTCTCAACTTCCAAATTTTATTTCGGATGAATACGAGAATTTTGCTAAATTCATAGAAAAATATTACCAATACTTAGAGTCTACTGGTCAGTCACTAGACATTATCAATAATATAACAAAATATTATGATATTGATTTTTATGATGATAAGAATACCGCATCATCAACAACTTTAACAGGTAGTATAACTGGCTCATCTACTACTATTAATGTTGCATCTACTCTAGGATTTCCAAAAAAAGATGGTTATATTCAAGTAGGAACTGAAGTAGTTTTCTATAAGGAAAAAACTGCTACAAGTTTTACAGGTTGCTATAGAAATATTCGAGGAACAACCAAATTAGGTGATTTATATCACACTAATGATTTTGCTACAGTGGCGAATGGAACAGTTGGTATTGGTATGCCACATTCCCCTGGAGAGATTGTCAACAATTTAAGCACTCTATTTTTAGACGCTTTTATCAAGAATTTTGAAAAGCAATATCTAGCTGGATTCCCAGAAAAAAATTTAAAAGAAGCAGCATCAAAAAATTTATTAATTAGAAATATTAATAAATTTTACCAATCAAAAGGTTCTGAGTATTCTTTCCAATTTTTATTCAATACTGCAGTAGAAACGCAAGATGTTGATGATGTTCCGACTATCTTGTATCCAAGAGATAACACCATTAAGTTATCTGGTGGAGAGTGGGTAAACAAATATGTATTACAAGTTTCTGTTATCTCTGGAGATATTACAAAACTTGTTGGTCAAAAAATAGAAGAAGTAAGTAGTGATAATTATGCAACAGCTATTGTAGATACTGTTTACTATTCTGGAAAGCAAGATGGTATTGATTTATATGAATTAACTCTATCCGATTCTACAGTAGTTGGTAATTTTTCACTTTCTTCAAAAACAAAATTAACGTCAAATTTACCATCCACAAATGGAGATGGCGAAAAAATTGATGTATTTTCTACATTTGGATTTTCTGGCGAAGAAATTATAATTGGTGGGGAAAAAATCACAATAAATGATAAAAATGTAAATCAATTTACTATTTTACAAAGATCAACAAACGTCACTCATCTTTCTGGATCTGTAGTTTTTTCAAAACCAGTTTTAACTGGATATTATGAAGATAACAATGGAGATATACAGCAAGTATCACTAATTACATTAGGTTATCTGTATGATGTTGATACTTCTGGATCTGTTCCGTATTTAAAATCTGGCGATAGATTGAATATTGATAATGCAGGATCAATAATTTCATTTTCTCTGCCATATTTAAATTTTATCAACGAAAATAACACTAGAGGCAGTGTTTCTGGAAATTCACAATTATTAGATGACGTAAACGCTAATATTTCTGGAGTTTATGAAGATTCTCAATATTATTATATTGCTTCTTCTGGATTTCCTTCCCATACAATAGGTCCATTTTCATTATCTTCTCCTCAAGATCAAAAATTACTTAAATTAATTAGAAAAATACCTTCAGTTACATCTGACATTTATCCAACTCCAAATTCTGATGTTGGTATATTTGCAAATGGAGTAAGAGCATATTCTTATAAAGATACAGAGAAAATTATATACGGAAATGTAGAATCTATCACTGTAACAAATTCTGGAACGTCATATCAAAATCCACCATTTGTTTTAATTGAAGGAAATGCTACTGCTACGGCTATTATGTCTGGTCAGTATCTAGATCATATTGAAATAACAAATTCTGGATCAAATTATGAACAAGATCCTGTTGTCACAATAACATCGGGTAGAAATGCTGTAATTACAGCCACAGTAACTGGAGATAGAGTAACTAGATTGAATATTATCAATCCAGGAGAATATTATTCTACTCCACCAACAATTATTATCAAAGATTCTTCTGGCAGAGGTAAATTTGCGGAATATACAGCAAATATTTCTACAACTGGGCAAATTATTAGTTTTAATAAAATTAGTGAAGGAAAGTTTTATAGTCAAGACAATATTTCTGTAGAAGTAGTTGCTGTTGGAAAAGGAGCAACAGCAATTGCTTCTGTAAAAAGATGGACTAAAAATAGATATGTAAAATTAGCATCTTCTTTGGATTCTAATTATGGTTATTATTTTAATAATGTTGATACTACTTTAGGATATGGATATGGGTATGTCGGGAATCCAAAAGCATTACGAGTATCTTTACAAGATAATTTGAATGCTAATTTTACCGTTCCTGGAACATTAGTTCATTCAAAAATTCTAGGATATGCTTATGACGGCAATCCTATTTACGGTCCTTATGGATATTCGAATCCATTGAATCCAAGTTCTTCTATTATTAGAATGACCAGTAGTTATTCGTTGAACACTAGCAGAACTGGAGGTCCATCACAACCTTTGGGAACTTTTATTGAAGATTATCGTTATGTTCATAAATCAGGCACTTTAGATGAGAACAATGGAAGGTATTGCATAACTCCAGAATATCCAAATGGAGTATATGCATATTTTATTACCATAGATTCTTCAAATAATCCTGTTTTCCCATATTTAATTGGAGAAAACTTCTATAGCCTCCCAGTTTCGCTAAACTACGAAAATAAATTAAGTCAAGATGATCTCCCCAAAAATGTAACCAGATTAAAAACACCGAATACTCCAGATAATGGTTTAGATTTTTCTGTATTTGTCAATTCTGTAAATTCGGGTGGAATTGATACAGTGAATGTAGTATCATCTACAAATAATTTTGCAGTTGATTCTAAAGTATACTTAAATGATTATTTGGAAGAAAATTCTGCTTTGTTAAAAGTTTCTTCTTTGAAGGGAAAGACAGTAAGTAGTATAAAATCACAACAAACTAAAATTATTAAAATAGCAACCAATAATATTGCATATTTTTATAATGGTGATACTATTACACAATCAACTTCTGGAGCTATTGGTACTGTAGTTGGAGATGTTTTTGATGCCAGAGATTTAGTAATTGAAACTTCATCGGGTACATTCACCAATACAAATACAATTAGTTCAAATAGAACTATAGAAAATTTAGTATTAACTACACAATCATCTTTTTCGAGAGATTCTGAAATTTATTTGACAAATGGAAAACAAGCAGTAATTGAAAATATATCATCCAATACTTTAAACGTTTCGTTAAATTCTTTTAGTAATAATGATCCTATTGTTTTCTCAATCAATTATTCTAATATTTCGTCAAGTCAAATATATTATGTAAAAAATGCGACCTTAACATCATTCCAAATATCTACAACTCCTGGTGGATCTACAATTACTCTAACAAGTTCAACAAGTCCAGGATTAGTAGCACTAAGCGAAAAAGCTAGAGGAAAAGTTTTACAATCAACCAATCGCCAAAATACAGTAAAAGTAGAACTAATTAGAGGATTGTTTAGTGTAGATTCAAACTATTATATTGCAAGTCCAACTTTATCAAATACAGTTGGTTCTCAGATAACAGATAAAGTTTCCTTAAGTAAAAATATTGAAATATTTTCTCTTGATAGAAATGTTGCCATGGTTACAACTACAGGAGATCATCAGTTATCTTTAAATGATGAAATTAATATTGATATTTCTCCAAATGATACCAACACAACAACAACATATTATGTAAGGAAGAGAATACACCAAAAAGCTTTATTGATACAACCAACTTACAGTGGAAAATTGGTAGACACTGGAATAGGTAATGGTAGAATATTAAACAGAGGTTCAAATTACGCTAATAACACCTATACTAATGTTGAATTAATTTTTGCTGATCCATCTCTTTCTAGAGATGCTTATGGAAAAGTTGTAGGTAATACTGCAAATGCTGTAATTGGATCGGTAGGAAATATTAATAACGCAAAGGCAACTATTTCAGTTTCGTCAAATAAAGTATCCACTATAACTATCACAACAAAAGGAAAAGGATACAAGAGAGGCGATATACTAACGGTAGTTAGATCATCCTTGAATGGAACAGCAACAACAAATTACCCATTTATATTTGAAGTGGTACATGTTGGATTTGCTGATGGAGAAACTCGTTTATTCGTTGATAATCTAGATAATTTATCAAATGATGATTATTTACAGATAAATGATGAAATAATAAAAATTACTGCAGTTGGTTCAAACTACATTGATGTTTCAAGAGCTCAAAATGGAACATCTTCTACAAATCATTCAGATGGTGCCAATTTGACATTGGTAAATCCACAATACAGATTAAATGTAAATTATACAATAGGATCTGGTACTGGTTCGCCAACTGTTCTTTCCTACGATCCAGAATCTAGTATTTTAAACGTTGTTTATCAAACATCACAAACTCTTGCTACCATAAATCCATTAAATAGAACCGTCTTTTTCTTAGATCAAAGTACACCAGCAAAAGTTGTTTCTGTAAGTACAGAATATGATTCTGAATATAATTTTGAATTTTCAAAAGGATCTAGTTCTGGACCATGGATTAAAAATCCCATAATAGAAGTTCAAAAATTCTATAAGTATAAATTTGATACCAGTAGCAGTACATTATCTGGATCATACTTAGAATTTTCTCCAAGTATAAACAAAAATATAATTACTATAGAGCAAACTACAAATTTAGCTCCAGGCACCTTTGGAGCATATGTTGATGTTAAATTTGGATACGGAGATAGAAGAACATCAAATACTTATACAACTAAATTGCCGTCATCGTATGTAAATTATTTTTATTACGACAAAAACAATATTATTAAATCTGAAAATTCTTATCTGACAGTTATTGATGATCCGCTTCAAGGAAATAAAAATGTAATTTATCGAACACCAAATAAATTTGTTTATTCTGTTGATACATTACCACCATATGATGGTTCTGGAGCAATTACTTATAGCACGACTTCTAAAAGTGCATATGGCAACATCAACTCTGTAAGTATTGCTAATTTTGATGATAAGTACGAATCATTACCAGAAGTAATAGCAGCAGAAGTATATGAAGTTAATAGAGCAGTTATTGAAGTAGATTGGAATAAAAATCGCCAATCTATAGAAAATATAAAAATTGTTAGTGGAGGATTGAATTACACTTCTCCAGTTTTAATTATCAAAGGTGATGGCAAAAATTTTGCATATGAGATTGTTAAAAATTCTGATGGGTCAATAGCTTCAATTAATGTAATTAATCAAGGATCTGGATATACATATCGTCCAGAGATTACTGTTTGTGAATCTCAGATTGATTTAAAACTAGAAAGTTCTAGTATTGGAACAGCAAAAACTTTGAAAATTTTAAATAATGGTTATGGTTCATACAATGATAAATCATTGAGACCTATTGTAAAATCTCCCTATATTTTGACGCTAAAAAACTACATTAGTGGAGGAATTATCAATGGAGAAAATATTGAACAATATGAAAATAGTACACTAATAGCATCTGGAGTTGCTTATACGAATTATGGCAACAATATCATTAAAGTAACTGATGTTATTGGTAGTTTCAAAGAAAATTTACCGATTATTGGAAAATCTAAAAAATCTTCATATGTTGTCTCTAAAGTTTCTGTTTCTGATTTTGTCACTGATATCAGACCATATTACAACAACCAAGGAAAATATGTTTCTGATAAATCTTCGTTAAACTCAGAATCTCAAAAAATAACAGATTCTTATTATTACCAAGATTATTCTTACGTTGTAAAATCAAGGACATCTATTGAAAATTGGAGAGATTTAGTAAAATCTACTACACATCCAGCTGGATTTAATCTATTTTCTCATATGGACATTGAATCTTCTGGAGATTCTTCAATGTCTTCGACTCCAGAACCAAGAGAGATAGTAAGTGTAATACAGTTGTGGGATGACACTAAAAATAGAGTCACAGTACAATCATCTAAAATAACATCAACCTATACTATTGTAAGGTTATCAGATTTAGATACTGTAGCAGGAAAAGGAAGCGTTATTGCCTCTTCATTTGATAGCAGTGAGATAACTTCATTTGATATTAGATTAACTCCAGATTTTAATGGATATTTTGGATCTGATGGTAATAGAGTAGGTACAACCACTTTTACCATGCTTCTAAGCGGTTCTAATACACCATATGCTTTACCAAGAAATGAAAATATTGTTATATCTTTAGATGGCATCGTTCAAGAACCAGGGGTTGCATATACTATAACTGACACACAAATTACTTTTAACGATCCGCCACTTGGATATAGAAACTTAGAAGGAGATGCTATTCCTTTTGCTTCTTATAGAGAGGGTATTGATACTCCCCCACAAAAATTTATCGGAAAAACCATAAGATTCAAAGATCCTGGCACCAATGATCAGTTGTTTAGAAAAATAAAAAGTATATCTGCTCAAATAGATGGTTTAACAGACACATTTAATTTATATTATACAGATAACACCCCTGTCGATTTATTGAGTGGAGAAAATTTATTAGTATCTATAGACGGCATTATTCAATTAGCTGGTTTCACTCCTTTAATTCCTATCGATAGAGCATACTATATCAGAAGAAGCGTTGTACCAAATCAAATTGTTTTTAGAGAACCACCTGCAGTAGATTCAGGAATAAAGCAGAATTTCTTTGCATATTCGATAGGTTCGTATGAAAGGATAGGTATCGATGAAGAGAATATAGATGGGGTATCTGGACCATTTAGAATTTTCTCATCAGTCACTGGAAGAACTATAACATTAGATGACGAAAGAAACGTTTTGGTTTTTTCTGATGGAGTGCTGCAAAAAAGAATTAAAAATTATAATTTATCGAGTTCTTCTATCACATTCACGGAACCATTGAAGAAAAATCAAAAAATTAACATCATACATTATTATGGAAAAGACCTAGAAAAATCCTTGCTAGCGTTTAACTTTGATTATGATGCATTTTTAAATTCATACGAAATGGTTCTGACTGGTAATAGATCATTGGGAGTATATGATGTTTTGACCACTGCAAGTGGAGCAAGAGCACTTGTAAAATCAATTAAATATAATCAATTTGTCAATAGAACTTATGTCGATGTTGTTTCGCAAAATGTTTTATTAAATACAACAGATAACATCACAGTAACTAATCAAATTACGGGTTCTGTATATACAATTAATAGTGCAGATATAGTTGCTATTCAAAATATTTTAGAAGATGATGGATTATCTATTTTAGAAAGAACACATGGTTATCAGCACAGATTTGCAGGTACTTTAAAATTCCAACCATCGACCGATTCGTTCATTAAAAAGGATGACTACATTCGTGTTCATGGTGAAGATGATTTTAGATTAGTATTAGGAATACCAAAAATTGCAAAAAGAACACAGTGTAGAATAAACGATGATTTATCTGCATCTTATTTTGGAAAAATTAAAGTATCAAATTATAATAAAGATGGAAGAGGCGAAAAATTAGAAGTAATACCAACTATACAAAATGGTTCTGTAGTATCATTGTCATGGAATAAACCAGATTGGCCAAATTATGCCACTCCTGGTTTTGGATATGAAACTGCTCCAATGTTACATTTTGTTTCTCAACCTATAAGAAATGATAGTGGAGAAGTAGTATCATCGGCTGTTGGTGGAGGTGCTTCTGCAAAAGTAATACTTTCATCCAGTGGTGATGTTGTTGATATAGTTTTAACTAATGGTGGCAGTGGTTATCTGACTCCTCCAAAAGTTTATGTTGCAAAAAAATACGATTTAAAGAAAACTAACAGACGTGTTCATGTTAACAATTTTATTAGATCATATGAATCAGAACTTGCAGCATATGCATCAGATACTTCTTATCTGGAATTAACGTTCCCTGGTGTCGTTGATGAATCGGTTAGAATTGTTCTGTTTGCTGATACTGGAATAACTGATGCTACAAAAGAATATGTTAGAATTTTCCAATTACCTTATGCTAGTGGAATTATTGAAATTGATAAACAATTAGAAAGATCATTCTCTACATTTGCAGATGTCAGCGCACCAGATAATTCAATTTATGTTTGTGATAGAATTAGGTTATCAGAACCTACTATAACATTTGATTTGACAGAAGAAACAATATTCAGTCAAGAATTTGTAGTAGGTGTGATTGATACTACTTTATTAAACATCACAAACAAATATAGCGGCAATGTTCTAGGACAAACTTTTAGAGCATTTTACGATATAACAGATATGGACAACGGTTATGCTGCAGTAAGTGGTTTGAGCATTTATGATATGAATTTTACATACCCAGGATTAACTATCGCTATGGTTGATGATGCTTTTAATAATGGCGAATTCAACACTTTAAAAGTTCCTCAATCCAATATTCCATTCTCATATACATATGGTTCAATTCAAGAACACATGACTAGACTTACTAGTTCTGTAGGAACTACTGATAATACCCTTTTTGTTCCAAATACATCAAGATTCCCAGCATCTGGAGTTATTTTATTAGAAGATGAATTAGTTTATTATGGAAATAAATTGAGTGATCGTTTCAGAGACGTAATACGAGGTTATAATGGTACAATAGCGAAAACTCATGCTGCAGGAGCATATATTAGAACAATAGTACAATCTTGATACAACTACTATAAATATAAATAAATCAGATTTAAAACTTAGCAGAGAGTATAAAAATGCCAGCAATTATCTCTGAAAAATTCAGAATTTTTAATGCAAAACAATTTATTGAGTCTTTATCGGAAGGTACGCCATCTGGATCTGCAGGAGATTCTTCGGCAGATAGAACCAGATTATATTTCTTTTTAGGAAGACCTCAACTTTGGAAAGGTTATATTGAAATTTATAACCAAAACAACCAACTTTTTACAGTAGGAATGACCGTCACCAATGGTTCATTTACCGCCACTGTTTCTGAAGTTTATCCTAATTCACTTTTAGTTACAGGTATGACAGTTGGAGTTAATCCAACTGTTGGAGGAACTTTAACTGGTACTGGAGGCACGCCACCAACCGCTAAAATTGGTTCTTGGAGATATGCCTCTGAGGATACTCCAGCTACTCCATACGATTCACAAGAAGAGAAATATCATGTTTACGAAGACATGATTGCTCTAAAAAGAATTGATTCTACCAACGTAAGACACGTAACTAGGAGATACAATTATAGTATTGCAGTCAATCCTAAATTTGACATGTGGAGACCAGATTATTCTACTGGCAGACTTACAGCAACTGGTCAATCTTCGTTGTCTTCTGGCAAATATTTTGTTATGAACAGCGTATATGAAGTATTTGCTTGCGTTTTTAATGGCACTAGCGTAACTAATCCAACAGGAACTAATATCAACGAAGAACCTATTACATCTAGTGCAAACTATACTGGCGGTTTTTATACTCAATCCGATGGGAATTACAAGTGGAAGTATATGTATACTATCCCAACTACTGATGTTATCAAATTTGTCTCTTCTGATTTTATTCCTGTTATTATTGATCCAACCATCTCTGCAGCTGCAGTAGCTGGAAAAATTGAAGCAGTGGTTTTACGCGATGCTGGAACTGCTAGTACTTTTGCCGCAAACCGAGTAATTTCTGTCAACCCACTATATGCAGCTATTGTTGGGGATGGGAGTGGCGGTATTGTTAAATTTGGCACAAATGCAAATGGTCAAATAAATGCTGTTGCAGTTCATGCTGGCGGAAGTGGATATACATATGGCAATGTTTTACTTCAAACTGGTTCTAGTGGTGTAGGCGTATTCACTGATGCATCACTATCTACTCCTTCTACAGTAACTACAGTTTCGTCAGGTGGCGTAGGCAATATTGAAGCAATCATTCCACCTCAAGGTGGATATGGTTCTGATGCAATTATTGAATCTGGCGCCAAGCGAGTAATGATGAATGTTAGATTGGAAAATCTAGAAGGTGTTGGTGATTTCCCAATTGATAATGATTTTAGAAGAATTGGCGTAATCCAAGATCCCCTCCAATTTGGCACTACTTCTTATTACACTAATCCAACTGCTTCTCAATTAAGAGCTATTAAATTGACCAGTGTTTCTTCTGGTAATTTTGGAGTTGATCAAATTATTACTCAAGGTACTGGAAATACACAGGCAAAAGGAACTGTAGTTTCTTGGACTTTAGATGATGGCAGTACAAACTCTGGAATTCTAAAATATTACCAGTCATCTGAAATTCACACAGTAAATGGTAAGGTAAACGCCTTCACCAGTGGTGGTGGTATTGTTACAGAAAGAGATTCTGCAGGAACTGCTGTGAGAACAGCAAGTGTTGACACCACATATGGAACTGTAGGAAGTTCTAGCGCATGGGCAGCAAGTACATCTGTTACATTGAATGCGTTCATTACGGCAAACGTCACCAGCAATATTGCTGGTCAGGGAACTATAACCCAAACAATTACCTATAAAGTAACTTCAGCTGGAACAACTGGAACTGCTGCTCCTACTCATACTTTTGGAGCAGCAACAAATGGTACTGCGACATTAACTGTCTATGAACCAGTGTTGGGAACTAACTATACAGCTGGATTATCTGATCCTGAAATTAGATTAAACTCTGGAGAAATTATCTATATAGAAAATAGAAGATTAGTAGCAAGAGCTGCAGACCAGATTGAAGATATTAAATTAATTATTGAGTTCTGATTTTTTATATTAAATACTTCTAGAGATTGGAAATAAAATGCCACAGAAGACAAATCTAAGCGTACCTCCATATAATGATGATTTTGACTCATCAAAAAACTTTTATAGAGTTTTATTCAGACCAGGATATTCAATTCAATCTAGGGAATTAACAACACTACAGTCAATTCTCCAATCTCAAATTGAGAATTTTGGCAAAAACTTATTTAAACAGGGGGACATGGTTGTTCCTGGTGAAGTAGGTTTTAACAATTCATTAAATTATGTTAAATTATCTTCCGTTTCCGATGTGGCATCTGCAGATGCCACTGGAAATATTATATTTGAAAAATATAATATTAAAAATTTGATAGGATATGATATTAAAGGATTATCTTCTGGTGTAGTTGCTTCTGTTGTGGCGGCAGAACTTGCTAATGAAAATGAAAGTGATATTTTATTTGTAAATTACAAAAATAGCGGCAATTCTAATAACGAAAAAACTTTTAGACAAGGCGAAAGATTAGAAGTAGTAGATTTGTCAAATAGTCCTATTTTAACAGTAGGAACTGATGGTAGTGCATTACCAACCACAATTATTAGATATGATGGAGAAACTGGAGAAGCATTGTCCCCAATTACCAGCAAAGCAATGGGGGTTGCTTCCGCCATTAAAATACAAGAAGGAATTTACTTTATTAATGGAACATTTGTAAGGAATAATGAAGAAATAATTGTCATAGACAAATATTACAACAAACCAACATGCAACATTGGTTTTAACATTGAAGAATCAATTATCACTCCAGAGGAAGATTCTTCTTTATATGATAATGCTAAAGGATTTTCAAATTATTCTGCACCAGGCGCACACCGTTTAAAAATTGAGTTATCTTTACAAAGTTTTAATTTTAACGAAAGTTATAGCAGTAATTTTGTAAAGCTTTTATCAATCAAAAATGGTCAAGTCGAAACTCTTGTAAGACAAACAGATTATAATTTAGTACAAGAGATTTTATCAAAAAGAACTTTTGATGAGTCAGGAGATTATGTAGTAGATAATTTCTCTATAGATTTAAGAGAATATTATCAATCAACAACTAATAAAGGAGTTTATTCTGCAAATTCTAATAATATTGTTAATGATAAGTACACAATAAATGAAGCAACTTCAAAAATGGTTGCTGGTATTGGTACTGGAAAAGCATACATCAAAGGTTATGAAATTATTAATAATGATTTAAAATACCTAGAAGTAGAAAAAGCTAGGGATCTTTTCTCTAAAGATAATAATAGAATTAAGGTTAAAAATATACCTTCATATAATATCACCAATGTTTATAATTCAATTTCATTAAATTCAGTAGGTCAAGATTTAATTTCTTATCCTACTTTGTATCTCAATGGTGTTTTTAACGACGGAACTTTAGGATTTAATAATACAGAAACTGTTACAAATTACAAGCAAACAGTTGATCGTAGAGGAAAGACATTTAGTTTAGACGATGGCATAAAAACTATATACATTCAATTGGGATCTGGAAAACAAGGACCGTTACAAAATGCTGATGGTACTACTAATTTAACTAGTTATTTTAGTCCATCTTCTAACGCAACATATGGAGTTGATTATCCTGCGCTTTGGTATATAAAAACAAGAGGAACAGGAGTAAACACCACAACAACAGCAAATCCAATTGAAATCATTGCATTTAATAATATTAGTAGACCAGATATTACATCAAATACTCTCATAGAGCTCACAGTAAGAGGAAACAAATTTGATTTGCAAGAGTTATTAGTAGAATATGATGATGAAGATGTAAATAGTACAGCACCACAAACTGCTTTAAGAAGAAGAAAATTATTCTTAGAAAGATCCAATGCTACTAGCAATACCGATTATTGGGGATACATCGTCGATTATAACGAAGTAATAACTCCCATTGTTGGACTATCAAAGCCAAAGAATTTTTCTTTCTTAGAGAAAGGAGTTGGATTTAATTCTGATAAAGATAAAATTATTTCAAAAGGAAGATTATCAGACGGAACTGCATCATATAATTCTATCTTTAGTCTTTCTTATTTCAACCCAGTATTTTTTACTAGAATTACAGTAGATACAAAAATAACAACTGGATTTGAATCTGGAAAATATGTTACAGGTGCTACTAGTGGAGCATATGCAGTAATTGAAAATGCTCAGGGTGGAAGTTACTCTTTACCAAATAGCACTATGCTTTTTGTGCGTATGCTATCTGGTAGATTTGTAGATGGAGAAACTTTGATTGATGAAGCAGGAAATTCGTTAAAAATAGCAAAAGAAAATACAATTTCTCATTTTATTGTAACCAAGCGAGGAACTGGTTTTAATGCTACTAATAATAGCACAAGAATAAAAATAAATGGGGAACTTATATCATCTTCAGCTGTAGACGTAAAAATAGATACAAATAACGCAAATTCTATATACGCTGTCAATATAAAAGATAAAAATTTATTATCACAAGAATATCTATATCCACCAACTATTCAACCCGTTGATATTACTTCCAGTGCATTAAATACAACTGCATTAATAGAACCTGTTTTATATAGAAATACAATATACTATTATACTGATAATGATGTAAAATCTATCACTTCCCAAATAGGTTCTGCATATAAATTTACCTGCGATGTTGATTTATCAACTAATGGTTATTATAATTCTGAAAGTGTAACTAATTTTATTTTTATTGGAACTGCGGGCAATAAGTATCTAGAATGCCAAGGATTTTCTGGAGATGCTACCCTGTTCTTGAAGCAAGGAGATATTATTCAATATACTGATGTAAACAATAAAGTAATAAGATCTATAGTTCAATATGCAACTAAACCACAAGGATTATTAAAGACAAGAATATATTTAGATTCTGCATTACAAAATAACGTTTCTAGTAATGTATTGAAAATTTTTACAAAAGTAGAAAATTCAAATAGTACTTTATTAATTCCTTCAGGATCTCAGTATTTAAAATCAGTTGTAGTATCTAATTCAGATTCAAAAATTTCTTATTTCTCCAGAAGAGATTTTATTGTATCTGCTTCTTCCAGTGGAGGCACATTAACATTTAGAGCAGAGCTTCAATATGGTACTCAAACTTTTGCAGAATATTCAGAAAACAATTTCTTACTGACTGTATTGAATAATGGATATCAAACAGGAGCAGTTACAGATATTAACAATGGAGATATCATTTATATTGATAAAGATTGGGTAACAATTCAAAATAGCACAGATCTCTCTGGATTAACAGCAGGAACTGTTACAATTAATATTCCTTCCAGTTATTTTGGAACTGGATTAAATTATACTAATTTAAAGTTAAAATTATCGGCAACTTTAAACACATCTAAAGCATTGCCAAGAATTAAAACTTTAGTAGAAAACAAAAGAATTACAATCAATTCTTCGGGAGACAAAATTATTATCTTGAGAGGTCAAGATTTTGATACTGGAGCTCCAGATATATTATCTTATTCTGATGCCATAAAAGTAAAATACATTTATGAAGGAACTGCTACATCTGCTCCAACTGTTAATGATAATGGAGATTTAATTGACGGTAAAGATTTAACTGAACAATTTACATTTGATGATGGTCAAAGGGATACTTTCTACGACGTTTCTAGAATTGTTCTAAAACCAGGATATGATTCTCCAAAAGGAGTTTTACTAGTATGCTTTGATTATTTTGAGCATTCTCAAGGTGATTTTTGCACGGTAGATTCTTATCTGCATGATTCAGGAGTTTCAATAACAAAAATTCCTGAATTTAATTCATCTGTTTTAGGTAAAATATCTCTTAGAGATGTGATTGATTTTAGACCAAAAGTTGATAGCACTTCTATATTCAGTGGATTTCAAAATAATAGTTTAGTAGCACAATCCAACTATTCTTCTTTCAACGGATCTGGAGGAGTATTTTCTTCAACTCCTGCTCCAGATGATAATTTAGATTACACTATAACTTTCTCATCTACCCAATATTTGGATAGAATTGATGTCGTGTCTTTAGATAAGGATGGTAACTTTAGTATTACTAAGGGAAATTCTTCTTTAAATCCAGTAAGACCAGATATCAAAAAAGATAGTTTGCCGTTATATTATATTTACATTCCATCATATACAAATGATGTAAATGATGTCAAGATAATTCCCGTGAATAATAAACGTTATACAATGAAAGATATTGGAAAATTAGAAAAACGTTTAGAAAGATTGGAGAATTACACTTCTCTGACCGTATTGGAACAACAAGCATTAAATATGCAAATTAGAGATGAATTGGGATTTGAAAGATATAAAACTGGATTTGTTGTTGATCCCTTTGATGCTCATTCTCTAGGAAATTTAACGTCTCAAGATTATTTGTGTTCTATAGATCCACAACAATCAGTTCTGAGACCACAAACTATTGTTTCGAACGTAGAATTAAAAGAATTAAATGTCACTGAAGATCAAAGAACAACAAATAACTACAGAAATAGCAATGGTATAGTTACCTTACCTTATACCAGTTTAAAAACTCTATCAAATAAATTTGCTTCTGACACAATAAATCCAAATCCATTTGTAGTTTTACAATATGTTGGGGATTCTAGTTTGTCACCTTCTTTTGATCAATGGTATGATGATGAGCAAAAACCATCTATCTTGAATAATGATAATTCCTTATACTCTGTGTTCTATGCAAATTCTTCTACAAAATCAGCATTTAATTCGATTTATAATTTTTATTTGACTAACTGGGTAGGAGTAGATAAAGTTTTTTATACTAAATCATCACTAAATCTTTTATCAAAAGATACCGCAACGACTACAATTAAATTATCTGAAGTTTCTAGTTCTTCAAATATAAGTCCTCAAAATACTGAATTACCAAGAAATGTCAATATTGTAAATATTTCTGATAAATCTGTCGTAACTTCTGTAAACTTATGGTGCAGAACTAAACCAGTATATTTTAAATTATCGCGTTTAAAGCCAAATACAAAATTATATGTTTTTGTTGATGGTATAAACATTAGCAGATGGTGTGCTCCAGATTACAAATTTACATCAATTCCAGGAAATTCTGTTAGTTTCTTTGGAAATGAAATAATTACTGATGCTAATGGTAATGCAAGTGGTTTACTACTTATTCCATCTGGTCACCCTCCAGTAGAGGGATCAGAATGGAAATCTGATATTAATTTATTGGAATACGATACATCTTCTCCCCAAGTTAATTTATCAGTAGGAACAAAAACTATCAAGTTTGTGTCTGATATAAGTGGCAATAAATCTATTGCAGATACTTTCACTGAAACGAAATATTATGTTACAGGAATAATTCCTCCCTCTATTTCTACCATAACATCTACTGTTCCACCTATTTTTAAATCTGAAGAGGGAATACAAACTACTGAAACATCAAAGACAACATTAAAACCAAATCCTTTATCACAAACTTTTAAAGTAGAAAATTACGAAGGTGGAGTTTTCATGACAGGCGTAGATCTTTTCTTTAGTCAGAAAAGTTCTACATTACCAATTAGAGTTTATTTGACAAATACAGAATCTGGAAAACCTGGAAAATATATTTTACCAGGATCAGAATCAGTAAAGTATCCATATACACACCTCAAAATTTATACAAATGGCACTGTTAACATCAACAAAAATGAAATAGTAACTGGAGTAAAATCTGGAGCATTTGGACCAGTATATTCGGTATCTGACAAGAATGGAATTGATTTAACTGCATCAATTGATGGACAATATACTTTAGAAGCAGATCAGGTATATACTTTAGTATTAAGTGATTATAATGGTGTTAATTTTGTACAAGATGAAGATTTAACTATCCCATCTGTTACCACATATAATGCAAAAAACAATACTGATTTGCAAGTTAGTATTGCAAAAGATTCAGGAAGAATTAGCTCTCTGAAAATTGAGAATACTGGATCCAATTATGAAACTTTATCATTAACTATTGAAAGTCCTTCTCTACCTGGAGGATCTACCGCAGAAGCAACAGCGTATGTGTCTGGTGGTGAATTATATGATGTACAACTAAATCTTTCTGGATCAGGATATACTAGTATCCCATCGGTTGTTATTACTGGAACTGGAGCTGGAAATGGTGGCGCTATTATCACAGCAATACTTACTATTGATACTCCTGCAGTTTTAATGGGAGTATCTACAGATCAAAATTCACAAATCCCAGGAGTTATACCAACAAGGTTTGAGTTTGATTATCCAGTATATTTACAAAATAATAATGAATATACTTTAGTTATAGAAACAGATTCAACTGATTACTTACTTTGGACTTCAAAGTTAGGTAAAAAAGATGTTTCAACAAATGATGTAATTACCCAACAACCATCACTCGGATCTGTATTTAAATCACAAAATATTGGCGGATGGACAGAAGACATTTTCGAAGACATAAAATTTAATTTATACCGAGCAAAATTTGATACAAAAAATGCTGGAATCTGTTATTTAATTAATAAACCTCTTGGATATGAAAGATTAAAAGTTGATGCATTTGAAACAGATTCTTCACAGGACAGTTCAGCTACTTCTAATCTCTTCCGAAATAATAATAAAATTATTAAAGTATATCATGAAAATAATGGATTTGAATCTCAAGGAAATTCATTTGTTAATTTTAAAAATTCAACAACTGTTGGTGGAATAAACGAATCTGTTATTAACCAAACATTGTTTAAAGTTATAAATGGTTCAAACAAGTATTATCACATAGAATCTCCATCTAGAGCAGGTTCCACAGTATTTGCTGGAGGTTCAGATATACTAGCATCACATAATAAAAAATACGAGACATTATATCCTCAAATTTCTACAATGTCTCTTTCTGGAACTGAATTAATTGCATATGTTAAAACTACAGACATGTTGCCATATGATTCATTAAGTTCCACGATAGTATCATATGATGTTACTGATTACGAAAAAACTTTCTTAAATGAGGAACATTATTTTACAAATCAAAAAGTTTTATGTTCAGATATTAATAATTTAAAAAATAATATCTCAGAAAGTTTAATTTATAAGATGACTCTTACAAGTGCATCTGATAATTTATCTCCTGTAATTGATTTGAGAAATGCTAGTGTTAAATTAAAAACCAACATCATTGATAATCCATCTGGATATGAAGATAGATTTGGTGCAAAATATCAAATGTTAGAATTTTATCCTATTTACAGAATGTCTCTTGGTGGTCTATCTGGAACATCACCAAATGCAAATCAAACCGTAACAGGAAATAGTACAAAAGCACAGGGAACAATTGTGAAATGGGATTCTGCAAATGGAAAACTATATGTAAAGGTCACATCAAATTCTCTATTTAATCCTGGAGAAACTTTATCATTTAGTTCACAATCATTGAGCAATATAACCGTAGGTAGTTCTGGTGTAGAATTTTATCCTATTAATTTTGCAATAGGAACAACATTCACGGCGATGGATTCATTATTTACCCCATATACTAATAAAATTTCTGGTAAGATAATTTCTTGGGATTCTAAAAACAGAAAACTCTACGTTTTAAACAATAAACAACCAATAAATGATAATTATACATCAGCAGCATCTGTAGGAACTGATTTTGCTAGAACTACCGTAAGCAACCAAAATGCTGATATTTTCAGAACTGGCGATATTTGTACTTATCAAGGTATAGTTGCTGGTGAAGAAAAATTTGTAGAAATTTCTAAAGTATCTTTGACTACAGGAATTTCATACGTTTCTGATTTAAATTCAAAAAATAGTTCATCTATTGCTAAGTATGTTACTAAAGAAATCTCAGTTGAAATACCTTCTACATGTCTTTCAGTGAGATTAAAAGCAAATGCACTGAGATCAGAAAATATTAAAGTTTACTACAAGATAAGAGAAGCAAATTCACAGTTTAATTTTGCTGATATTGATTGGAGAGAATTTAACACGGGAGGATATTCTGATAATTTAGTAGTTCCTTCCGCTATCAATAGCATTTCTGGATATTTTGAGCAACAAGAATCATATAAGGAATACGAATATACAGTAGATAATTTACCAGAATTTACCACATATTCTATAAAAATTGTTATGAACAGTACAGATCCATGTTATGTTCCTAAGATTCAAGATTTTAGATGTGTTTCTGCAGTTTAATAAATGAGATATAGTAAAGTACACGGCCACGATTACCTTTTAAGAGACAATACTACAGGTGCTATTATAAATACAGATAAAAGACTCCTTAATTATTCAAAAAATAAAGAAGTTGTTTTGCAAGTAAACCAACTTCAAGAAAATTTCGATGAATTGAAAAATGAGATATCCGAAATTAAAAACTTACTAAAAGAGATACTGACCAATGGCACTTAGAAACGTATCAAAAGATAATACCTTTGAAGAACAAAGAGTTATTCTAAATCAAGTTGCAGGTGACTTGGGCGATCTCACATCTTTAAATACAACTAGTAAAGCAAGTTTAATTTCTGCAATCAATGAGTTACAAGCAGATACGGCAAAAGTAGGTGTAGGTCAAGATGTTTCTACTTCGACATCATTAACCATTCCTTTTTTGCCAGGAACTTCTGGCACACAAACATTAAAATATAATACAGATTTACAATATGTTCCCAGCACTGGAACATTAAGACCAAAAAATCTGACCATTTCAAATACCCAAGGAGTTGTAACATTACCAGAAGGTAGTTCAGAATCTCCTTCGTTAGTATTTGAATCTGCTGGAAGAAATAAAGCAGGATTTTACAGAAAGAATGATTCTGTTGGCGTTGGATTCCAAGGAAGACCACCACAAATCTTTTTCAATAATGATGGTACTATCACTTCTGCGGGTGTTCAAACTGCAAACGCATCAGAATTACAGCTAACAAATAATCCAAAATGTTTATATGTTAGTGAGCAAGAATACTATGCTAGTGATTCTTGGACAAATAATGGATTAAGTTTAAACAAACCATTTAAAACAATCACTAGGGCATTACTAGAAGCTGCTCGTCAATCATATGTTGTTGATACAGCAGCAGATAAAAATAACGACAAATTTGAATTTTTTACTATTATTGTATTTCCAGGAAATTATGAAATTGATAATAGACCTGGAGATTCATTATCAGTAGAAAATGCCATTGACTTTTTCTCAAATCGTGTTAATTATGGTCCAACTGGTAAGGTTGGATTTGCTGTACCAGCAACTATTGTTGCTACTACAACTACCACATTTGTTTACAACCAATCCACAATTACAGTAGCATCTTCTACTGGTATTGTAGCAGGATT
>Ga0129333_10001096_pt1 | contig 24124 bp, 33 predicted proteins | sample CPB6_08_DNA_FD_94474 | JGI IMG/M metagenome (GOLD analysis project Ga0129333, IMG submission 94474) | Freshwater to marine salinity gradient microbial communities from Chesapeake Bay, USA - CPBay_Sum_0.6_0.8_DNA | ecosystem: Environmental > Aquatic > Marine > Coastal | place: USA: Chesapeake...
ATGATCCCGCGGACGATTGGCGTGCGGGTACCGATCAGCCGGCGGATGATGATCCAGAGCTCGCCTGATATTGAGAATCTGGTGCGGCTTGATATGGCCGAGTCTGTGGCGCTGGGGATGGATTACACCATCGGCTACGGCACTGGCTCTAATGGCCAACCGCTTGGCATCATCAACACCACCGGCATTGGTTCGGTGACGTTTGGTGGTGGTACTAGCAAGACGTTCCCGAGCAGCCTTGGCGGTGGCTCTCACGATTGCGGTGACTGGTCTGATTACGTGGATCTGGAGACTGCACTGGCCGCTAACAACCTGGATGCAGGTGCTATGCGGTACGTCATGAACAGCGTTGTAAAAGGCGCTTTGAAGCAGACGTTGCGTGCATCAGCTGCTGGTTCGGATTACATCATGACTGACGCCGGAGCGGTGAATGGTTATGAGGTAGTGGTTTCAAACCAGATGCAGACCAATGATGTGCTCATGGGTAATTTCCAAGATTGCGTGGTCGGGATGTGGTCTGGGCTTGATGTTGTGATTGATCCCTACTCACAAAGTGCTAGCGGCCAGGTAATTCTGACCGTACATCAGGACTTTGATGTAGCGGTACGCCGCGCTCAGAGCTTTGCGCTGGGCACCTGATCATGAGGCTCCGTATTCTCAGCAACTGCCGAGGAGACGGCCGCCACCTTGCGATTGGTGAGGTGGCGGAAGTGCCCGACAGTGTTGGCAACGAGCTGTTGTCAGTAGGTTTGGCAGAGATTGCGCCAGTACCCGAATCAATGCCGACAAGCGAGTTAAAGCAACGGCGAACAAAAGCACACACCCCAACCACAAACGAGGACTGATCCATGGCCATTCAGCAACGAAATCTGGACCAGCTCCAGGTTTTTAATATCCGCACTCCCGCGACTCTGAGCTCTAATAGCGACACCACTGGTGTTGACCTGTCTGGTATTGACGGTGACGCTTTGTTCATTTTGAACGCCGGCACCAGTTCAACCGGAACGATCAACGCCAAGCTGCAGCATTCGCTGACGGTTAGTGGCACTTATGATGATGTTACCGGCGGTGCATTTGCGCAGTTGACTGCTACTGCCAGCACTCAAAAGCTAGCAGTACCTCGGGACGAGCTGCGCCCCTTCCTGCGCATCTCCTTTAGTGGGCTAGCATCCTCCTACTCGGCTGCTGTCAGCTGTGTAGCTGTTGGTGCTGCACGTTACGCAAGCTGATGATGATCCAGGAAATCGCTGATGATTTCCTGCTGAACGACTTCGGCTCCAGCGTCACCGCTGGGGCCGTTGTTGGTTTGGGGATTATGGATCGCGCCAGCCAAGTTATTATGAATGACCAGGTGGTAACGGTAGATTATGCGCTGACGGTACGTACGGATCAGTTTGGCCATCTTGGCTATGGTGACTTTATTGAGCATGATGGCAATGTGTATAGATTGCAGCATGAACCACTGCAATTAGCAGACGGTCGGTTTTCAGTGATGGTGCTTGAAATGGTCGATGATAATACTGAGGTTACCGTTGTTATTGATGGTGACTGGCTATGAGCACGCAGACGTATAAGACAAGGATCCGCACGTTGTATGCAACAGCAGCTGTATTAGCAGCGCAAAATCCTGTATTATTGCAAGGCGAGCCAGCGTATGAGAGTGACACCGGAAAAGAAAAGATCGGCAATGGTGTGACGGCGTATAACAGTTTGCCATATAAACCAAGCGGCCAAGCTGGTGCGTCGTATGTGCATAACCAGCCATCAGCAGCTGCGACCTGGACGATTGCTCATAACTTAGGTTTCAAGCCATCGGTAGAGCTGTTGAACTCTGGCAGCCAAGAGATCGAAGGTGATGTGGTGCATACTAGCCAGAATGTAACTGTAGTGAACTTCACAACCCCTATTGCCGGCTTTGCACGGTTGAACTGACATGGCACGCTCCATTCTTACTGACTTTGACTTTGGGTCAGTTTCCAAGATCCTGAACCTGCCCACACCGGCCACCTCAGGCGAACCGGCAACCAAGGGTTACGTCGATTCCGCCGTTGAAGGCCTGGCGTGGAAGGATTCGGTGCGGGTCAGCACCCAGGGCAACATTGATCTGAGCGCACCTGGCGCCACGATTGATGGCATCACGATGGCCAACGGCGATCGGGTGCTGGTGCGGTCGCAGACGACCCAGAGCCAGAATGGCATCTATGTGTGGAATGGCGCCAGCACCGCCGCTACGCGTGCGCTGGATGCGAGCACGTTTGCGGAGCTAAAGCAGGCCGTCGTCACTGTTGAAGAGGGCACGGATGCAGGTGCCACTTTCCGGCAGACCCAGGTCAATGGCACGATCGACTCCAGCAACGTCATCTTCAGCAGCTTCGGCACCACTGCACCGAGTGCTTCTGAGAGCACGGCGGGGATTGCTGAGATCGCCACACAGGCTGAGACTGACACCGGAACTGATGATGCACGGATCGTTACCCCGCTGAAGCTCAAGACCTGGACCGGCGCACCGAAGCGCTATGCAGCGGCCTTTGGTGATGGCAGCGCCACCAGCTACACGATCACCCATAACCTGGCCAGCCGGGATCTGACCGTGGCTGTATACCGCAACAGCGGTAACTACGACGAGGTGGAGTGCGATGTGGAGCACAGCACCACCAACACGGTGACGCTGAAGTTCAGCAGTGCACCGACGTCTAACCAGTACCGCGTCGTGGTGCTTGGCTGATGGCTAAGTCATTCCTAAGTGGAATGAATGTTGCTGGCGGAACGTTTGCTTTGCGGCAAAGCGTCACCGCCAGTAGCAGCATCTACTCATTGGACGTAACAGCTTCCAACGAATTTGTAACCAGTGCTGCGATTAACGGCAATGTCACAGTAAACCTCAGCAATCTTTCTGGCATTCCTTCGGAGTATAGCTGGCGTGGAGTGCTGCGCTTTGCATACACAAGTGGCACCATCACATGGTTTTCTGGCAACAGCGGCTACACCGTGAAGTGGGATGGCGGCTCAGCTATGACGCCAACCGCTGGGGAGACTGAGTGCGTGGTAATTGAGGTTTATGGCACCACGATCGAAGTTGCTGCGCTGCGCGGGAGATCCTGATGCTGCAACGAATGACGCTTTTGGCTGCAACAAACTTCAGCAGCTACGACACCGACGCGCAGAGCTACATCACGGCGGTTGAGGTTGCTGACACCGCCGCAGGGCAATCTGGCGGGCTGGAGACAGCAACCAAAGACGCCATCAATGCCTTTGTTGTGGGCTGCAAAACTGATGGCATCTGGTCTGCGATTAAGGCATCGTGCATCCTGGCCGGTGCCCGCACGCTGAGTGGTGCGTTGGTGCCGCTGGTAGGTTCTGCGCCGACGAACGTGAACTTCGTCAGTGGTGATTATAACAGAAAGACAGGACTTAAGGGCAATGGAACCACGCAGACGCCAAAGTATCTAAATACAAACAGAGCCGATAATTCAGATCCTCAAAATAATCATCACTTGTCTGTTTATTGTTCGGCGGTTCCAACGTTTCCAGGCGGTCAATTCTTCGAGGTAGATTTTCCTGTTTTAATAGGCTCGACTGTGTACGGGACGACTGGGGCAACGCAATTATTCTTCAGAAAGTCTAACGGATATGAAGTTCAACATAGACATACCACTACGATACGAACAAATGCTGCTTTTAGTCCAGGCGCTGTTTCTTTTGTCGGCGTAGCACGTAATGCAAGCACCACTGTAACCATGCGTGCAAATAACACAAGCGTCAGCCTAAGTATTACATCAGAAGCCCCTGGAAGCACTACCACAAAAGTCTTTGCTATTGGCAATGGCGCTAACAACACCTCCGCCCGCATCTCCTTCTATTCCATAGGGGAGTCTCTCGACCTGTCCCTGCTTAATTCCCGAGTAACCACGCTCGTTAACGCGATGGCCGCCATCCCATGACTTACATCCACGCCCCAGCCGACTCCGCGCCTGCCTGGCCCTATAGCCTGGCCCAGCTTCGGGCAGATAACCCCAACGTCAGTTTCAGCGTTCTGCCCACGGCTGATGATCTGGCTCCGTTTTATGTGTTCGAGGTGCAGCCTGTTGAACCACCGGCGACAGATCAACGGACCCAACGAGTGGAGGAGGCGCTTCCCGAGCTGGTGGATGGCGTCTGGCAACAGCACTGGGCTGTGCGCGATGCGACGCCGGAAGAGATCGCGGCCTATGACGACGCCAACAAACCGCGCCCAGACTGGCTGAGTTTCAAGACGGCAATGCTCTCCAGCCCAGATGTCAATGCCGCGATGGGCGCCGCCATGCCATCAGCACCATTGGCGGTCATGAGCCTGCCTGCGGCACTCAATGCCGCTGTGGCCGGCGACACCAGCGACTTCGCCGTCACCTGGACCACACTCTGCCAAGCCGGTCTGATCCCCCAGCCGGTGATTGATGCCGTGGCGGCTACGGCAGTTGCATGTCATTTGCCGGAGGCGTTTGTGCAGGTGCTGGGAGGTGAAGCATGACAACCCCAGCCAGTATCCGCGAACAGATCCTCAACCGCATCGCCACCGTCACCCTGCCTGGAACAGTGCAGGTTGGCAATAGGATCTACCGCTCCAGAACACAAGCCTACAGCCGCAGCGAAGCACCAGCAATCACTGTTAGCCCTGGTGAGGACAACCCAGCGAACGCACCACGTACAACCGGCGCCAGCCTTGGCCGGCTAGATCAGGTGCTGCCGGTACTGATCGAGATCTACGTTCGTGGTGATGTACCGGATCAGTTAGCGGATCCGATTGGTGTTGATGTGCACGCCAGGATGATGGCCGATCGCACGATGGGTGGCCTGGCACATGATGTGCAGCCTGATGGCTGGCGGCCTGAATATGAGCAAGCGGACCTTACAGCTGGATGGATTGGTCATAAGTTTCTGATTCGGTATCGCACGCGAGATGATGCGATCAATGCTCAGCCCTGATGTCCATAGGCTGATGATGTGGATGCTCAACACACAATGCCCGAGCAGTACGAACACCACGGATTGAGTGGTGAATACGTGATGTTGCCATCGGGTGAGGTGGTACCTGCTGCTGAATACAAGGAGCCAGCTGAGCCCACGAAGACTGTTAAACCCGCACCAAAGGCCCAGGACTGATGGCACTGCTGATCCGCAACAGCTTCCTGCTGGCGAAGGCTGAAACCACCTACGGCACGCTGGGTACCGCAATCGCTGCTACCGATGCGGTGAAGATCGTGAGCATGGAGGTGAACCCGATCACGGGCGAACGCGTCCAGCGCAACCTGATCAAAGGATTCCTCGGTGCTGACCGGCAACCGCTGACGAATGAGCATGTATCGGTGACGATCACCTTTGAATGGGGTGGATCTGGTGTTGCTGCTACCGCACCACGGTTCTCGCCGCTGCTGTTGGCAGCAGGCATGAATCTGACGAGCTCAGCTGAGATCACAGGTACTGCCCAGGCTGGGGCTGCAAATAGCATTACGCTTGCCTCTGGCGCCAGTGCTGTGACGGATGTCTATGTTGGCTATCCCATCATCATTACCAGTGGCACTGGTCAAGATCACGCTGGTGTGATTACGGCTTACAACGGTTCCACAAAGGTTGCCACTGTGGTGCCGTCCACAGCGACGTTCGTGCCTGGTGCCAGCAGTGGCTACAAGATCCCAGCGCTGAGTCTGTACCAGCCGATCAGCAGCTTTGGTAATGGGTCCAGCTGCACGTTGGTCGCAGTGAAGGATCAGAATGTCCATCGGATCGAAGGTTTTCGCGGCAGCCCGGCATTGAATGCACCGTTAAATGCTTATGGCACTTTCACGATCACTGGTGTAGGCCGATACGTGACACCAACCGCAAAATCTACTGAGTCGTACACCTACGGCGATCAAGCCCAGCCTGTGCCAGTGACACCAAAGCACACGAAAGCGCTGCGGTTCCAGAGCTTTGGGCCATGTTCTGAAGGGTTTACGTTCGACTGGGGACTGTCAACAACGTTCCGTTCATTAATTGGTTGCACAACGGAAGCGCTGATTACGGATCGCCCAAATCCCAATGGTACGTTGACCATTGAAAACCCATCAGTTGCTACGAAGAATTTCTTCACCGCAGCTGCTGATAATACCGGCGCCAGTGATGGGCCGTTCCTTGTTCAGCAGGGTACAACTGAAACCCAGAGCACGATCTTTTATGCACCCAAGTGTGCGATTAGTGGTGACCTTAGCTTCAGTGATACTGATGGTGTTGACATGATGCAGATTCCATTCACTGCACTGCCAACCAGCGGTAACGACGAAACCAGACTGATCTTCTACTGATGTTTCATCTCTATCAACCGGACTACATTGAGTGGCCGGTATCTGTTGATCTTCCCGCTAAAGGCGGCGTGAAGAAGGCGTATAAGCTCACGGCACATTTTCGTGTACTGGATCAGGAGGACTGCCAAGAGCTGCAGGATCAGCATAATCAGATGCTGGTGGCCTTACGTCGTCGGCTGCAAGCATTGCAGGGGTATAGCAGTGATGCAGAGGCCGAGGATGCGATGACCGCACCATTGCCCTGTAGCTATCAAGATCTGGCTGATGCGGTGTTATGCGGCTGGGGTGAGGAAGTTGTTGATGAGGCTGGTGAACCGGTGGAGTTTAATGACGTGAGTAAAGCACGGTTTTATCGAATCCAGGGTGCTGCTGCTGCGGTCTTTAACGCATGGACCGAAAGCCTCGGCACACCAACTGAAAAGAGTGCTGCAAAGGCCGGAGGATTTAGAGCAAAAAACTGATCGGTGCGGCGCGGTGTATCGCCGCTGCCGCAAAGGGTGTACCAGCTGATGATGGCAAGGATGCGGCTGATGCTGCAGCGGTATTTGGCTTGGCGGTTCCGGAAGCACCGGATGAACCTGAATCCTATGGGTTGCTGCCCGAGAACCTAGATGTGGTGATCTGGTTTCTGAAGATGCAAACGCAGTGGCGTGTTGGCATCAATGGCGCTACCGGTATGGATTATGGAGTGTTTCTGTATTGGGCAAAGGAAGAAGGCGTCAAGCGTGGTGATCGTGTGTGGATGCTGGATGATTTACGGTTGATGGAACATGAGTTCTTGAGTGTGGTGCATAGTGGGTAACCTGAGGATAGGACAGCAGCTGATAACAGATGGCCCAGATGAGCCTAGATACGGCCATCCGGCTCAGTGCTGAGGTAAAAGGTGGTGGGAATATCGATCGTGTGAAGCGGTCGTTGCAAGATCTAGCGCAGGGCAGCAGGACAACTGCTAAGGATATGGATACGTTGCGTTCAGCAACGTTTCAGTTCGCACGTGCTAATGATGGCACGATTGCTGGCATCAAGAGTAGCATCGGTGCTTTCCGTGGCCTGCAGGAACAAGCCAAGATCGGCAGCCGTGAATTTCAGCGATATGGAGCTGAGATCCAGAAGTTAGAGGCAAAACTGAACGGCCTTGATGACGCAGCACGCCGTTCAAATCCAGGTCTGATGGGCTTGGCTGGTGCTGCTAAGAATCTGATTGCAGCCTATGCCGGGATTGAAACCGTAAGATTTGTGTTCGGAAAAACAGCTGAACTTGAAACTCAGACACGTAGTTTGCAGGTCCTTACGGGCAGTGTGGAGCGTGCTAAGCAGATCATTCAAGAGCTGCAGCAGCTTGGTGCGATAACACCATTCACCAGCACAGAGCTGATTGAGACTGCAAAGCGTTTGCAGGCATTTGGTGTTGAGACTGCCAATGTTGTTGATACCACTCGTCGTCTTGCGGACGTAAGTGGTGCAACTGGAGCTAATCTGCAAGAGCTAGCAACAGCCTATGGTCAAGTGCAGGCCAAAGGGCGTTTGCAAGGTGAAGAGCTGCTGCAGTTCCAAGAGCGCGGCGTTGCGCTACAGGAAGTGCTGAGGAAGGAATATGGGCTTAGTGGTGCTGAATTTCAGAAAGGACTAGAGAAAGGACAGATCAGTGCAGAAGCTGTTGAATATGCGTTGATTAAGCTAACAGACACCGGTGGCAAGTATGCAAATGGCGCAATCGCGCAAAGCACAACGCTAAGCGGTAGGTTATCTACGCTGACTGATGGCGTTGAGCAGTTGGCACGAACCATTGGGGCTGCCCTGTCGCCAGCGATCAGAACGGTATTAAATGAGGCAACGTTTGCTGTAAATCAGATCAACCAGCTGATAGGTGCTGGAGCCAGAGCTAAGTCGTTTGGCTTAGATCAGACGCAACGTAAACAGGTTTTAGATCAAGCAACCAGAGAAGCAGAAGACATCGTAAACCGCCGCAATATCCGAGATCCGTTCGAGCGTAACCGTCAGTTTCAGGAAATCAGATCTCAGCGTGAACGTGACCTAATCGAATCCTATGGCTACCGCACCGGGCAGATCAAGCCACCTGCAGCGGCACCACAGGCGATGAGTACGCCACCACCACTGGTAGGCGCCAAGACAGGCGGCAGCAGTGCTGGTGGATCTTCTGGCCGTGCTGGTACTGGCTCATCACCCAAGTTCGAGCTATCCAGTCGTGGCCGTGCCTTAGTGACTGCTGCGCAGAAACTTGGTGTCAGCCCGCTGGATCTCGCCACAATTATCAGCTTTGAAACCGGCGGTACATTCAACCCGTCCAAGTTCGGTGGTGCTGGTGGCAACTACATGGGACTGATTCAGTTTGGTGCAAATGAACGCAAAGCGTATGGTGCACGACCTGGGCAGTCCTTTGAAGAGCAGGTCACTGGCCCTGTTGTGCGTTACTTTCAAGATCGGTTTAAGGGTGCTGGCATGAGCACTCAAGGTGCTGACCTGTTGACGTTGTATCGCACAGTGCTGGGTGGAAACCCAAAAGCCAGCCTTGATGCAAAGGATTCATTTGGTACATCACCACGTAGTGGTGTCTCACGAATGGCGCCACATCGCCAGAAGGCATTGAATACATTCTTCGGCGGATCAGTCGCAAATGTTGGATATGGTGCTGGAGATCGAGCAGAAGCTGCAAACGAAGCATTTGATCGTTTGCGCGAACAAGAACAACGCATTGCGAGCATCGTCCGTGAACGTTCTGCAGAAATCAGTCTGATGGGCATCAAGGTCAACATGGAAGAAAAGATTGCTGATGCTCAGACTCAAGGTGACAAGCTGCTAGAACGAAGGATGGAAGGCCAGCAGCGGCAAATTGATATTCAGACTGAGTATGCAAAGCTGTTGGCTGATCCAGCCAACCAAGATATCAGGATTCAAGAGATATTAACCACTCAAGGACTGATAGCGCTAAAAGCAGAACAGGTACGCACTGAGCGTGAGCTGCAAGCCATTGACCGTGAACGCGCAGAAGAGCAACGCAAGTCAACACCTGGCTTTATCCTTGGTGAAGCATACGATCAATCCGTTAAAAAACTAAGGGATCTCACAAATGCGGGTAATATCCTTTCGGCTTCGGCAGATAGTATTGGCAGTTCGTTTGGTTCCGCATTTAAGGATCTGATTACAGGTGCAACATCAGCGCAAGAAGCACTTGCCAAGATGTTTCAGAGCATTGCTGACAGCTTTGCTGATATGGCAGCACAGATGATTGCTGAATGGATCAAGATGCAGATCCTTGGGATTGTTAAGTCAATCTTTGGTGCTGTTGCAGGTGGTTTTTCGTTTGGTGGCAGTAGCGGTGGGTTCAACCTTTCTGGTTTTGAGATGCCTAGCTACATGGCCGGCACCTCAATTCCGAGCGGCTTCGCCAATGGTGCTGCATTTGATCGCGGCATTGTTGATTCACCAACCCTATTCAAGTTTGCCAATGGCGGCGCAATGCGCACTGGCCTGATGGGCGAAGCTGGACCAGAAGCCATCCTTCCATTGAAGCGTGGCGTGGATGGCAAATTAGGTGTTTCTGGTGGTGGTAATACTACAAGTGTTACTGTCAATGTTGATGCCTCTGGTTCAAATGTCCAAGGCGATAGCGATCGCAGTCAGCAACTAGGGCGAGCGATCTCACAAGCTGTGCAAACTGAATTGATCAAACAAAAACGGCCCGGCGGCCTTCTTGCTTCATAACAATGGCAACATTTACATTCGTTCCTAGCTTTAATGCAACGGAATCAAGCAAGCCACGTGTTCGTAAATTCAAGGCAGGTGATGGCTATGAGCAGCGCTTACAGTTTGGACTAAATACTGATCCAAAGGAATGGTCGCTGTCATTTGATAATCGAACAGATGCTGAACGTGAAAGCATCGTTGCATTCTTAGAAGCACGGAATGGAGTTGAGTCATTTACGTGGACACCTCCACGTGGCAGCGTAGGCAAGTATGTCTGTGAAGACTGGCAAGTAACACTAAGTAACTGCAATAATAACCAGATTCGTGCAATGTTTAGAGAAGTCTTTGAACCATGACCGTACCATTTTCCGATTTACAATCTATTGCACCTAGTTCGATCATAGAGCTGTATGAGCTGGAGTTAAATGCAGCGCAACATGGCATCAATGACATCTATTGCTTTCATGCTGGCGTGAATGCTGATGCCGCTGGTGATATCATCTGGGCGGGCAATAGCTATTTGCGCTTTCCCATTGAAGCCGAAGGTTTTGAATATACAGGCAATGGCCAGTTACCACGGCCGAAAGTACGCGTTAGTAATATCATGGGAACGATCACTGCAATTCTGTTAAGCCTGCCTGATGGGCTAGAAGGCGCAAAGTTTACACGCATTCGCACCTTAGCGCGATACATTGATGCTGCTAACTTCTCATCTGCAGATGTGCTGTTGCTTGAAGATGGCGGTATTCTTTTGCTTGAGGATGGCTCGTTCTTTTTGCAAGAAGCTGGAAATCCATACGGCACGCCTGATCCGACTGTGGAGTTTCCTAGAGAGATTTACTATGTTGATCAAAAGACCACTGAAAGTCGTGATGTAGTTGAGTTTGAACTCGCGGCTGCATTTGATCTCGCGGGCATTCGCGCTCCGAAACGTCAGTGCATTGCCAATATCTGCCAGTGGCAATATCGCTCGGCTGAATGTAGCTACACCGGCGGCTCATATTTTGACGCTAATGATAGCCCCGTTGCAACACTAGCAGCGGATGTATGCGGTAAACGATTGAGTAGTTGCCAGGTAAGATTTGGAGCAACTAATGAACTACCCTTCGGCTCCTATCCTGGTATCGGCGCCTATTTCGCATGACCTGGCAACTTGACGCATTAAATCACGCCAAGACCGAAGATCCACGCGAGGCCTGTGGATTGTTGGTGGTGATCAAAGGTCGTGAACGTTACTGGCCATGCCAGAACCTATCTGATGGCAATCAACAGTTCATCCTGAATCCTGATGACTATGCCGCCGCCGAGGACGCAGGAGAGATCATGGCCATTGTCCATAGCCATCCCGTCACACCACCAGCGCCAAGCCAGGCCGATCTGATCGGCATTGAACGCACGGCGATGCCATGGTGGATCGTCAATCCAAAGACTGAAGCATGGAGCGGAGAACTACGTCCGAGGGGATACAAGGCACCACTAATCGGTCGTGAATGGACCTGGGGCCTTACTGACTGCTGGGCGCTGGTGCGTGATTGGTACGCCGAGCACGGCATTGCGTTGCGCGATTGGGAACGCCCGTTGTCTCCTGTTGATTTTGAGCAGAGTCCAATGTTTGATCAATGCTGGAAGGACACTGGGTTTTATGAGCTACAAGATGAAGATGAATACAAATATGGCGATGCATTACTCATGAATATAAGTGGTAATGGCCTTAATCATTGTGCAGTGTATGTAGGCGATCAGCTAGTATTGCATCATATCCGTGGGCGACTATCAAGCCGTGATCTATACGGCGGATGGCTGATGAAATGCACAGGCCGGCGGTTGCGTCATTACGATGCAGATAGATTGGAGGTCGTGTCATGATGCGCACCATTCGGCTCTATGGACGGCTGGCCAAGTTTCTAAAGCGTCGCGTGTTTCAGGCTGAAGTAAGCAGCGCCGCCGAGGCCGTGCGGTTTTTGGTGACCAACTTTCCGCAGCTTGAGAAGCACATGGCGGAGCAGTATTATCGCGTGAGTGTTGATAACTATGATCTAGATAAAGATGAGTTGCATCATCCGGCGGGCTCTGAGATCAAAATTATTCCAGTGGTGGCTGGTGCTGGCAATGTAGGAAGAGCTATTCTCGGTGCATTGTTGATCATTGGTTCGTTTTTTATTCCGGGCGGGGCTGTCCTGCTTGGTATCGGCATCAAAGGCGTTGTTGCAACAATCGGGGCCACCTTGTTCTTGGGAGGCGTTGCTGGGCTTTTATCACCAGTGCCAAGGCCAATGCAAGGCACGAACAGCGACCAAGATCCGCGCAAGTCCTATAGCTTCAGCGGCATCCAGCAAACATCCAGGCAAGGCGTGCCAGTGCCTATTGTCTATGGCGAAACCCTTGTCGGTTCAGTTGTCATCTCTGCCGGTGTTGACACCGTACAGGTGGCAGCATGACATACATTCGTGGTGCTGGTGGTAGCAACAGTAATGACGGCAAGGGCGGCGGCGGTGGCTCAACACGCACGCCTACGGAAGAACGCGATAGTCTTGCATCCAGTCAATATGCAAACCTGCTAGATCTTATCAGTGAAGGTGAAATCCAAGGACTGAAGGATGGACATAAATCTATCTTCCTAGATAATACACCACTGCAAAATTCAGACGGTAGTTATAACTTTCAGAATGTCACCGTCTACACACGCAATGGCACGCAGAACCAAGATTTTATTCCCATTGCTGCTGCCGTAGAGGACGAAAAACCAGTTAATGTAAATGCACAGTACAACGTTCCTATTGTCCGTTCAATCACTGATACCAGTGTCGATGCAGCAAGAATCACGATTACAGTGCCGCAACTGCAGTTCTTCACTGATGAAGGCGACATCTATGGCACAAGCGTAAGGTTACAGATTGCTGTGCAGTACAACGGCGGTGGTTACATCACCGTTATTGATGACACCATAGCAGGTCGTACTGGTGATCAATACCAGAGAGATTATCTTGTGAATCTTACTGGCGCCTTTCCAGTTGAACTGCGTGTATTACGCCTCACGGCAGATAGCACTAGCGCAAAGCTGGTCAATGCGTTTAGCTGGACAAGCTACACCGAACTAACTTATGCCAAACTTCGCTATCCAAACAGCGCTTTAGTTGGCATTCGCGTGGATGCGGAACAGTTTAGTAGCATCCCGCAACGCTCCTATCTCATCCGTGGTATCAAAGTAAGAATACCAAATAATGCCACAGTTGATCAGACTAATGGCCGGCTCATTTATAGCGGCATTTGGAACGGTAGCTTTGGTGCTGCGCAGTGGACCACTGACCCAGCCTGGATTTTGTGGGATTTGCTTACCTCCACGCGCTACGGCTTTGGCGATCACATCAAGGCAGCACAGCTTGATAAGTGGGCTTTTTATTCTGCCTCGCAGTATTCCTCAGAGCTTGTACCAAATGGCTTTGGCGGCACCGAACCTAGGTTCTCTTGTAATGTCAACATCCAAACTGCAGAAGAAGCCTACAAGCTGATCAATGATATGTGCTCGGTGTTTCGAGCCATGCCTTATTGGTCCACTGGTAGCTTGACTGTCAGCCAAGATAAGCCTTCAGACCCGGCATATTTATTTACGCTTGCTAATGTCACCGAGGACGGCTTTAGTTATTCCGGCGGCAGTCTTAAGACCAGGCCCAATGTAGCAGTAGTTAGCTATATGGACCTAACGCAGCGTGATATGGCCTATGAAGTGGTTGAAGATCGTGATGCCATTGCAAAATATGGCGTGGTAAAAACAGAAGTGAGCGCATTTGCTTGCACCAGTCGAGGCCAGGCAGCAAGGATTGGCGAATGGTTGCTTTACACTGAAAACTATGAAGCTGAGGTGATCAACTTCACGGCCAGCATTGATGCCGGCGTGGTAGTTCGCCCTGGACAAGTGATTGCCGTTAGTGATCCAGTGAAGGCTGGTGGACGGCGTGGTGGACGCATTGCTTCTGCTACCACTACTGCGATCACGGTTGATAATGCCACGGGCTTGACGATTGGCTCTGCGCCGCAACTTTCAATCATCACACCAAGCGGCACGGTTGAATCACGCGCTGTCAACAGCATCGTTGGCAATGTCATTACTGTCGCATCGCCATTCAGTGCAGCACCTAATAACAACAGCGTCTGGCTCTACGAAACCTCCGACATTCAAACCTCATTGTGGCGCGTGCTGTCTGTCCAAGAACAAGACCTAACGCAATATGCCGTTAATGCCATTGCATACAACCCGTCAAAATATGGCTACATCGAACGTGGCGAGCCCCTGCAGCAGCGTGATATTACCAATCTCAATGTCATTCCTGATAGTCCAACCAATCTACAAGCCACGGAAACTCTCTACGAAGAACAAGGCCGTGCGTTTGCAAAGATTATTCTGAACTGGCGACCAGTTGTTGGCGTTAAGCAGTATCGCGTTAGATGGCGTGCTGAGAATGGCAACTGGTTCACAACTATTGTTGAAAGCCCAGACTATGAAGTAAGGGAATCAGCGCTTGGTATTTATCAGTTTGAAGTGTATAGCTTGAATGCTGGACTGCGGCCATCAGTGCTGCCGGCTTCCTTGACGTTCCAAGCCTTTGGCAAAACTGCTCCCCCCGAGGCCGTTACTGGCATCTCACTGATTCCCATTGATGAAGCAAGCGCCATCTTGAGCTGGAATCGCAGCACTGAGCTAGATGTGCTCTTGGGCGGTAAGGTATTGATTCGCCATAGCACGCTGTCTGTTGGTGCCGTCTGGGATGAAAGCCAGGATATTGTTGCTGCAGCGGCCGGCAGTCAAACGCAGAAGCAAGTGCCATTGCTTGAAGGCACCTATCTACTGAAGTTTGAAGACGATGGCGGTAGGCGATCCAATGCAGCCACGACAGCCGTAGTTGATCTACCAACGCCACAACCACGCTTGCTGGTGCAGAGTTATCGAGAAGATCAGGAAAGCCCGCCGTTCTCGGGCAACCTGACCAACATGGTTTATAGTTCGGAATTTGATGGACTAATACTGAATTTAGGACAGTTCATTGATGATTTGCCTGGCTTGTGGGATGACATCACAAACGTTGACGGTGTTAGCAGCAACCTCGGCAGTGGTGAGTATGAGTTTGGTAGCACCTATGATCTTGGTGGAGTATTTGACTTAGACCTTCGTAGGTATTTTGTTACTCGACCATTTACACCAGGTAACCTCTGGGACGATCAAACTGATTTGATTGATCTTTGGTCATCAATAGATGGCGACGTGTTGGATCAAGTAAATGCTCGCCTTTATGTGCGATCAACGCCTGATGATCCAGGAGCATCGCCTGTTTGGAGCGAATGGTCTGAATTTGTCAATGCAATTAAACGCGGACGTGCGTTTCAATTTAAGGTCATTGCAACAAGCACCTCCGAGCAAGAGAACATCATTATTGACGAACTTGGTGCTGAGCTTGAGCTGCAGCAACGCACTGAGCAATCAGGACAGTTAACAAGCGGAGCGGCTGCTTATGCCGCAACGTTCACGAACGCCTTTTATCAAACGCCATCCATTGGTATCACGGCTTACAATATGAACAGTGGTGATTACTTTGCAATTACTTCTCCATCGCGCACGGGCTTCACGGTGACCTTCCGCAATTCAGGCGGGACTGCTGTGAGCCGAAACTTCACCTATACTGCAATAGGATACGGGAGGCAAGTCTGATCTGTGGCACAACACGACTACAACATTGCTAACCAGTCTGGTGCTGCATTCAGAGCCGATCTGAATAATGCACTTTCTGCGATTGTTAGCCAGAACAGCGGCGCGGCTGAGCCTAGTACCACATATGCGTATATGCCATGGGCTGATACGACCAATGGCTTGTTCAAGATACGCAATGCCGCCAATAGCGCATGGATCACGCTGTATCAGCTAGATGGTGAATGGAGTGCTATTCCGCTTGAAAATGGTTCGGCCACTGCGCCGCCTTTATATTTCAAAACTAGCGGCACAGATACTGGTATCTTCAGCCCCGGCACCGATCAATTTGGCATTGCTACTGCTGGTGTAGAGCGCGTTGAATATGGCACCAGTGAAGTTGTCTTTAATGATGGCGGTGTCGATTATGACTTGCGAGTCGAGGGTGACACCAAAGCGAATCTGTTCTTTGTTGATGCCAGCGCTGATGCTGTAAGCGTTGATGGTGTATTTTCTGTTACAGGAAATGCAACTGTAGGCAGCTTAAATTCTACAGGAAATGCAACTGTAGGCAGCTTAAATTCCGGCCCGCTTGCAGGCTCCCGTAACCGCATCATCAACGGTGATATGCGGATTGCACAGCGTGGCACGAGCTTTGCAGCGATAACAGGTGGTACGTATAGCCTTGATCGGTGGCAGTGGGGACAGGTTGGCGCAATGGTCTGCACAGTATCGCAGGACACTGACGCGCCAAATAACACTTTTCAGAGTTCGCATAAAGTTGCTGTAACAACTGTTGATACTTCTATTGCAGCAGGTGACTACGCAGGTGTCCTCCAAAAAATTGAAGGTTACAACGTGCGTGATTTGATCGGCAAGACCTTTACGCTTTCGTTTTGGGTGAAGAGTCCAAAGACTGGTACTCATTGCATTGCGTTTAGAAACCTTGGCGTCGGGTCTCCCGCTTCTCCAGATCGCAGTTATATTAAGGAATATACAATCGTAGCGGCAAACACTTGGGAATACAAAACCATCACTGTTACTGGCGGCTTGATTACTGCTGGCACTTGGAGCTGGACTAATGGCATTGGAATGCATGTTATATTCACTCTTGCCACAGGCACCACCTTTCAAACCACTGCCGACGCTTGGCAAACAGGCAACTTCCTGGGCACCGCCAATCAAGTCAACGTAATGGACAATACTGCCAACGAATTCTTCCTCACCGGAGTCCAACTTGAAGCCGGCAGTGTCGCCACTCCGTTTGAACGCAGGAGCTACGGGCAGGAGCTGGCGTTCTGCCAGAGGTATTACGAGAAGCTAGACGGAAGTGTTCAGGCGCCGGGGATCGGCGGAGCATCAGTCTCTGCAAACTGGATTTTCAAAGTCACCAAGCGAGCCACCCCGACCGTTACCGGAAACACTGGCACGGCACCAAGCGTTGGAGCTGACGTTGCCAACACAACCAACACATCCGCTACCGCGAGCTGGGCGTCTGGCTCAACCGCCTCCATCGAGCTGTAACCCATGACCTACCAACTTACCCACGGCGACGCCATCCTCCGCCTTGCGGACGGTGCCTTCATCCCACCCGACCCAGCCAACCGGGATTACGCCGAGTACCTGGCTTGGCTCGATAAGGGGAATACTTCCGAGCCTGCACCACCGCCATCACCACCTGGCCCTGATTACCTGGCCTTCTGGGATGCGCTGATCGCCAGCAGCGTGTATGCCTCCATCCGCACGCAGTCAATGTCAAGCCTGCCGATGAATACGCTCGCCACTGAGTTCATTGCGCTCGTCGGTGATGCCAAAGCCGGACGGCCGAATGTTGCCGCCATCCAAGCCAGCATCAGCGCCATCCTCAACACTGGCACCTTTGCCGAGGACGACATCGAGGAGTTTCAAGCGGCGCTTGCTGCAGGCCATCTCAGCGATACCTTCGCCTTGTCCTAATGGCTGACCGTTCAATTTCAAGCCTCACGGCCCTTACCGCACCAGCCTCTGGTGATTACTTGCCAATTATTGACATTAGCGAAGCTAGTGCAACTGATAGAAATAAGCGCATTACCGTTGAAGAATTACTTCGTGGTGCGCCTAGCGGCACTGCAGCAGCACCAGGCATTGCATTTGAAAGCGATGATAATACTGGCATCTATAGCCCAGGCGCTGATCAACTAGCCCTTAGCACTGGCGGGACGGGGCGGTTGTTTGTTGATGCAAGCGGCCGCGTGGGGGTCGGGACGAGTAGTCCGCAGGTGCCTTTCGTCGTTTCGGCTTCAGGTTCTGCTGGATTTGAGGTAACCCCAGGATCTGCTGGCGCATCAAGCGGCACCCTTATTGAGCATTACAACAGAAGCACTTCGGCCTATACACTTGTAAGAACACTTGCTTCTGCACATCGTTTTGATGTTGGCACCACTGAAGCAGCCCGCATCGACAGCTCCGGCCGCCTGTTAGTTGGCACGTCTACTACGCCTACCGGCTCAGTTACTCAGTACGCCAAGTTCTTCCTAGTAGGAAACACTGGAGACTCAACTGCAAGTTCAGTGCTGGCCTTAGGAAAAGGCAGCGCTGCATCTAATGGCGACACACTTGGGCAAATCTATTTCACTGATAGCACAAACGGCCAATATGCCTTTATTGGCGCGTATGCAGACGCTGCGACTGGCTCAGGAGACAATCCAGGCCGTTTAGTGTTCTCCACTACCGCCGACGGAGCGAGCAGCCCGACGGAGCGGATGAGGATTGCGAGTGATGGTTTTACGAATCTATTTGTAACCGCCAACGACGGCTTCCAGTCAAGGAACAGTGCGGCAGCGGGCACCACTTATGGTTTCTTTGTTGGTCGACACTCTGCAGCAAACACAGGAGACGGGACCATTTCTTATGTTGTTTACACAAATGGCAACGTCCAAAACACAAACAACTCCTACGGCGCAATCTCCGATGCAAAGCTGAAGGAGAACATCGTTGACGCCAACTCCCAGTGGGACGACCTGAAAGCCCTCCAGGTCCGCAACTACAACTTCAAAGAAGGCCAAACCCACACCCAGATTGGCCTTGTCGCCCAAGAGGTTGAACTGGTCTCCCCCGGCCTTGTCAGCGAATCACCCGACCGCGACGAGGAAGGTAACGACCTTGGCACCGTCACCAAGAGCGTCAACTATTCGGTGCTCTACATGAAGGCCGTCAAGGCTCTGCAGGAAGCAATAAAGCGCATCGAAACCCTTGAGGCCAAAGTTGCAGTTCTTGAGGCCCAGTAGACCTACTCACATCAACGCCTGGCTCAGTGATAACCGCTGGGCTTGGTAGTCACCTTCTCTAGCAAAACTCACCAACCCTATAATCGCCTAAGAGATCTATCACTCATGACCACCTTCTCCTGGAACATTACCAATCTTGAGCGTGAAACTGCTGATGGCTTTGTATTCACGGCTCATTACACCATCGACGCCAATGATGGCACGTATTCCGCTGGAGCCTATGGGAGCATCGGCCTAGAACGTCCTGAAACGCTCATTCCCTACAGCGACCTTGCCAAAAAACAAGTGGTTGGCTGGGTGAAAGACAAGCTCGGCACTGAGCAAGTAGAAGCCATTGAAGCTGCCCTGCAAGCCCAGCTTGATGAACAACATGCGCCGAGCAAAGCCGCAGGCGTACCGTGGTAACGCCCTACCCTGAACTAACTGCTCATCCCAAGTGGCTGTTCGCGCCAAGACAGGCACCGCACGCATTGATCACCAACCCGGTCCACCAAAGACCACATCCCAAGGTCAAGGCCAGCATTCACGGCCTCGCCGTCGCGGGCGCAAGAAGACACGTGGACAGGGCGGCTAACCTGTTGCTAGGTACTTTGGCTGATCGTGATTGAAGTTCTAGCAGCACTGGCTGGTGCTTCAATTTCAGTCATTGCCATGATCTCTGGTTCCAGCCTCAAGCGATCTAGTGAAGGCCGTGAAGCACTCGTAAGGCTAACGGTCGGGCTGGAGAGCATCTCCAACAAGCTGGAACAGCTGCACGTAGACATTCGTAGTGATCGAAAGGAAATCTTCAGCAGGATCGGTACGCTTGAAACTCGTGTGGCACGGCTCGAAGCGCATTCCAGCGAATCCATTCATTCATAGCCTGTAGGTGTAGCTGCTACAGCATTGTGGATTTCCTTAATCACCCCGCTACCTGGATTGTGATCGCAGCAGCGTCTGAGCTGATCGGCCTCAATCCAAAGATGAAGGCTAACAGCATCATCCAGCTGGTATTCCAGGCGCTCTATGCCCTGAAGCCCGCAAAAAAGTAATCACCACGCCGGTCAGCATCCTTATCCCAATCATCGGAAACAAAGATCGGGTTCAGGCGATCAAAAATGAACTGCTGATTGAATCGCGTCTTGATGCGTCCATTGAAGCCTTTCATGCCACGCAACCACCGGCCATGCCCGAGCCAGTGATCAGCGAACAACCGATCAACCCCGAGCTGCAGACCGGCGACAGCGCCCTTCTGGGCGGCGAGCTACGCATTCAGTCCCCATGGAGCCATGACTAAAGCCCCAGTCCGTTTTGCGGATCTGTTCCGTTACTGGCGTGGTAAGCCTCACCAGATGGCAGCGGTTGAACTCCTCGGTCGTGAGATTCCGATTGAACTACTTGGTCGTGATCAGGAATGGTTCAAGGTCTGGTCTCAGGCCGGCAAGTCCCCCGAGCCCGAATGGCTGGCGCCAGCTGAAAACATCATCAAGCAGTTTGAGGGCTGCCGACTGGTGGCTTATCAATGTGCGGCAGGTCACTGGACGATTGGATGGGGTGCCACAAACCTGATTGATCGCCCCGTCCAGCAAGGCGACAAGATCAGCGAACAAATGGCCGATGACCTTCTCCAGAACACGGTGGAGATCACCGCCCGCGAGCTGTTCAAGCTGCTGCCGATGGCGGCCAAGTGGCCAGGCCATCAAAGCGCAGCATTGATCAGCTGGATGTTCAATGTCGGCAGTGGTGCAGCACGGGACTCCACCCTGCGCACAAGGCTCCTTGCTGGTCAGGATCCAAAGCAGGTCATCCGCGAAGAACTCCCGAAATGGGATAAAGCCAACGGCAAACCACTACCTGGCCTGACCGGTCGGCGTGCTGCAGAAGTAGCGCTATTTCTTGGAGCTGAACCCGTAAAAAAGCCCAGTGACCACGGCAACCCCCTTCAGGTGCCGTGGTATGCGCAGATGGATTCAGCTACCTCGCAAGGCGCTCGGATGTGCTACAGCAGCTCCTGCGCCATGCTGCTTCAATACCTCAAGCCTGGCACCTTGCCTGGCGCCAATGGTGATGACCTCTACCTGAAGCGGGTCCAACAGTACGGCGACACCACCGAAGCCGCTGCGCAGATCCGTGCGCTCAGTAGCTACGGCATCCGCGCCACGATGACCAAGACCGCCACCGTTGAGACGCTGCGCAAACAGATTGATGCGGGTATCCCAGTGCCATGCGGATACATCCATCGTGGGCCGCTCAACCAGCCATCAGGTGGTGGCCACTGGCTGATCGTGGTGGGTTACACCACCAATCAACTGATCGTGCATGACCCCTATGGCACGATGAACCTGGATACCGGCGAACGAGCCAGCAGCGTGGCACGGTTCGCCAAGTACGACCTGAATGATTTCGTGCTTCGCTGGTCCGTCGAACCCGCCGGTCCCGGCACCTACCGGCATGTCCCCGGTCGTGGCTGGGCGATCATCGCGCAGCGTTAGCGATGTTTGGTAGTCAATAGATGTTCCATCACGGCCACTGCACGTGCGCCGCTAGAACATTCAATGACAATATCACGATCAATGACTAGCCATATTGCACCACCGCGATAATTTTTGCCGACTGTAATGTATGGCATCAGGTCATGTTGCTTAAGCTGTGGTAACTGCATGTGCGCCATGGAGGATGATTGGCTAGTCCCACATCTCAGTCTGGCCACGCAGCTAGAGCAAGAACTTGATCGTCGCAAGGCGGCAAAATTATCGCATCACGAGCTTTCAGTCCTAGTTGATACGCTCATCTGCAAGTGGTATCACAATCAAGAGCTGATCAGTCGACTGCTAAGGCAAGTGCAACAGCTACAGGTCAAGGCTGCACTAGCAGAAGCCAAGCCATCAAACCCAGAACCATCAGCTGAACACTATCAGTGGGCGCAAGACCTGTTATCGCTCGTCAATCAATGACTGAAGAACAGATCCAACTGATGATCAACCGTGCCATCGTGGCGCATGAATTACGTGTTGCCTTCTGGTCTGGTGTGCTTGGGGCGACCCTATTGTTCGGCACGTGGCACGCGATCTGGATGCTCAGGTAAACATCGACAGCTGCACTGCATCGCAGATCACACCTTGAACCCTGTGCTCAGCCCTTAGTGGTCTATGACGTAGCCGCCGCTGAATCGACAGCAGTTGTGCAGACATCTGCCGTGCTGTCATCCCGAGTTCTGCCGCTGCGTCCTGCTTGCTGCGGATGATCCCATCCAGCCCGTACGCAACCCGTACGATCTGCTGTTGTGATGCCGGCAGCTTGGTGAGCAGCGCTTCGACTTCCTCGACCTGCTCCAGATACTGCTCAATGCTTTCTGTTTCGTCTTGATCGGTCAGCATCTCACCGAAGATCGTATTGCCATCGCCGTTATCGATCACGTAGTCCAAGCTGCCTATCGGCAGGCTGTTCTCTACCAGCTGGTCCAGCGTGGTCATGCTGACACCCAGCGTGGACGCTAGTTCCTGTCGCGTCGGCTCACGGCCGTGCTTGATCGCTAGCTCACGGCGGATCACCTGAAGGCGATAGAGCTGCTGGTGATGCAGCACTGGGATCGTGATCGCACGGCTGTAGCGATCCACCCAGCGGTTCACCGCTTGCCGAATCCACCAGTAGGCATAGGTCGAAAACCGATAGCCCCTGGTTGGATCAAACTTCTCCACGGCGCTGATGATTCCTTCATTGGCGGCTTGGATCAGATCATCCTGGCTGTGGGAACGCATGAGCCGCTGGCAGCGTTTTGTCACGTAGCTCACGGCAAGACGGAGGTTGCAACGCACGAACTGCTCACGCGCACGGTTGCCACGGCGGCGGATCAACGCTGGGCAGTGCTCCGGCCCATCCGGATGCTGTAGCCATGCCTGAACAGCAGTACCCAGCTCGATCTCCTGCGCTGGCGTGAGCAGCGGGTATCGACCGATTTGATCCAGCCACCAGGCGGTGCCGCTGCCCATGGGCGACGTGTTACAGAATCACAACTGCGCCATCCTAGCGGATAGGTTCCGGATCTGCACCGCTATGATGGCCCACAGCTGCAGTTCCCCATGACTCAAAGCCTTTTTGCACTCACCGGCGAAGCCCTCGCCATTCAGCAGCAGATCAATGCTGCAGCCGAGCAGCTCTTCTCTGACGATGCCTCTGAAATCGAAGCGGCAACCACCACGCTTGAGAATCTGATCTCAGCAGAAGCGGACAACCGCCGCGCAATCGAAGCTAAAGCCGATGCCTGGTGCTGGGTGATTGATCACATCCGTGCGCAGGCTGCTGCACGGCATGAACACGCACGTCGGCTGGATGCACTGGCAGAAGCCGCATCCCATCAAGCGGAGGTGTTGCAGGATCGATTGATTACGGTTCTGCGGCGCATTGATCCTGATGCCACTACGTGGAAACTGCCGGAACACAAGATCAGCAGCCGGAAGGTCGCCAGCGTTGAGTTGGATCTTGACACCATGCCAGCTGATCTGCCGGAACAGTACCAACGCACCAAGACTACGGTTACAGCTGATAAGACTGCTCTTAAGGCAGCCCTTTCCAGTGGTGCCGTGATTGATGGCGTGAAGCTGGTGGAACGCCGTAGCTGGTCCATCCGCTGATAACACTTATCCCACATCCGGAACCAGAATCACGCAATGACTAAAACCTTTCGTTGTGATGCCGCCATTTCGGATCTCGTGCTTTCGGCAGCACGGGCTGCCATTCCGCCAAATGCAGGCACCTACCACCTAAATGCAGGCATCAAGAATAATCCCCAGCTGATTTTGCTGGTGGCGTTACTTGATGCCAGTAAAGCGGTTTCTGCCGCTGTTGCTGATAACGCCTGGGATGACTGTCATCCCATTCCAAATGACGTTACGACAGTTCTGGCGCGGCTGACGCAACACATCTCGAATGACATTGAAGCTGCCTCGCAATGCCCTAATCAGCAGGATTGGACATTGCCATCATGCAGCAATAAAGAGCTTATCTGACCAATGCTTTATTCCATCATCTACCGCAAACACAATGAAACCCACGAACTCGAATGGTACGCACCGTCCAACTGGTCCCCAGCTACCGTGCGACGATGTTTTGAAGAGCGTTTTAGCAGCGCGGAAATCATCGAATTTATTTTACGCGACCGACCGTGATCAAGAGCTTAATCA
>Ga0129333_10001098_pt1 | contig 24102 bp, 9 predicted proteins | sample CPB6_08_DNA_FD_94474 | JGI IMG/M metagenome (GOLD analysis project Ga0129333, IMG submission 94474) | Freshwater to marine salinity gradient microbial communities from Chesapeake Bay, USA - CPBay_Sum_0.6_0.8_DNA | ecosystem: Environmental > Aquatic > Marine > Coastal | place: USA: Chesapeake Bay...
AAATTCCTCCATTTTGAGGTTTATATAGATTTCCACCAATATAATTATTAGAATAAATTATTTGTTCAGCATTCGGTAAAGTTTGAGTAGATACAGTTGATTGATTTGTTTGAGCAGTCCAAACTTTAAAATCACTAGATGATGAGCAAATTAAAGAAATAGCATATTGCTTATTGGGTTCTAAGTATATTGGCGATGGGAATTTAACATTTGTTGCAGATTGTCCAGTGCTTGATGTTGTAATTCCAGTTGGATAAACTTCTGTCCTAGCATAATCTTGAATCAAATTAGTCTTTGGCACTCCACCAATATCTGTTTCTCTAATCTCAACAAACATTTTTTCGTTATTATCTTTACTTGAGAAATACAAGTCAACGGAAGTTAAAAACATTCCATCATTATCGGTTCTAAATGTCTGTGATAATGAATCTGTTTTTAATGCATTTAATGGTAATGCTGGTGATGATCTTCTTAAAGAAACATTACTTGTATTTGTTTGTGAATTTATAATTCCTGATGCATAGAAAGTATTTTGTGTGAAAGAAATCGAAGTAGATGATGAATTAGTAAAGCTAGAAGATAACTTAAAAGTTTTAGTTCCAACTCCAAATGATAATGTGGGTGTTGGGGTTTGAAGGGGGTCCTTTATAAAGAAACACCCTATTAAATCGCCATAATTATCAGTTATTAGAGATTGTTTTAAAACTGATGCTTGAGCACCTGAAGTTTTTCCTACTAAAATTGCTCCTTGTGGAAGGTATCCAAAAAATCTTCCAGATGCATCATCTGATAAAGAATAAGTATCAATATTTAAAATCGTTGATGATGGTGAATATATTGGAATAGATAAAGAAGTATTATATGGATTTTGGGAATAAGTTAAAGAGGGGGCAACAGAATTATAAACACCTTTTTTATGAGATGCTGTTGCTAATCTAAAGCAAGAGACTTTAACACCATTGTAATAAGCATTAACAGTTTCTCCAGTTTGGAATGCTGGAGAACCAGTAGTCATAGATATCTGTAAAAGTTTTGGAATAACATCAATATTTGAATTTCCATCAAAGAAAGAATAATATTGAGTATTTGGCTTAAGTCCAGTTGCATAGAACTGAACATTTTTGGATTTGAAACTATTTGAAGGTTTTGTACTTAAAATAAGTTCATTTACAAATGAATTATTCCATTCTCCCTGTGTTCTAATTACAACTCCATTTTCATAGTTAATTGATCTTACCCATGTATCAGAAGATGGTGTTAATTTAACGTAACCATTGTAATTTGCTATTCCTGCTGGATTAATATTTTGTTGAGCAGTTGCATAAGTTTGCCCAATTCCTGCAGAAACCTCAGTATAATTTAAAGTTACAATATCACCAGTTTTCTTCACATTTGCATCTAAAAGACTTAGATCCGAAGAAAAATCTGCATTTTCTATATTAATATCCGGACTAACTCCAATTTCTGATTTTAAAGAATATGAAGATATATCGCAATTAAGTTCTTGATTCTTAGTATTAATTATACAGTTAGCATCCAAATTTTCTAAATCAATAAATTCATTATTCTTAAAATCATCTACAAAAAATCCAGATTTAAATCTATCAATTCCATCAGAATCTAATATTTGTAATGATTTTGTATTTAATTCCAATAATGATAATGAAGATGCTATCTCAACATTATTAATCCTATCTTCAAGAGATCCAATATCTTTCATTGTATATCTCTTATTGCTCACTAATGAAACTATGCTATCACTGGAGTTATAAAGATATGCTGGATGTTCAATGATTGCAACATCCATAGAATCATCAATAGTTGTTGGTGCTTTTGGATTTTGTGCTGAAATTCCTTTTATTAAATTGAAAGTTCCATTTTTGTTTAATACAATTTTATCAATTCTTGGGAGATAATATGAATATCCTATTAAAGAACTTTCATTAGGTGCTAGAATTAAAGATGGATTATTTGGAGACGTGACAAAATATCTACTAGAAAAATCAAAAGGTGATTGAGATGTGGATGTAAATGGTGCAACTCTTGGTCTAAAATCTAAAGTGTCGGAAGATCTTAAATTATTTGATAAAATAGGAATATCCTTTTCATATCTTTCGGCATCATATGATGCAACAGTATAAACATCTCCATCATCATCAGATGGTACAGTATAGTAGTCAAAAATAACTAATAATTTTCTGGAAGGTATAGATGATGTATTTTTTCTAATTATTTTAGAATAATCATAATATTGTTCTTTTTGACCTTTATCAAGAACATATTCTTGAGATCTATTAATATAAAATCCAGTATCAATGCTTTGTATTGATGAAACAATATTAGATTCTTTGAAAACAACAGTTTCGCCATTAATAAATTTATTAGAATTTAGATATACAAATTCAATCTTTGTCGGTGAATTCTTTGTTACTACTTGAGCTATAGCACCACTAGTTTGACCAATAACTTTTTCACCCAATATTGCGTTAACATTTAAATTAACACCAGTTTGAAAATTTAATCCATCCAAAACTGGGGAAGATTGGTTGATAGATTCATAAACAGCAATTACATTTGCAACATCTGGAACATTTAGTGAAATTTCTTCATCTTCAATTCTTAATCCATAATATTTACTAGTTGACAGTCCAGAAAGTGCAGTAGAAAATCCAGCAATACATTTATCTACTTCTAATTTTTGACTTCTGATATAATTTTTTTTCTTATTTTTGATTGAATTTTTTCTAGCAGTAGCATTAACTACAATATTAGATTGTAATGTTCTTAATCCACTTAAAGTTATAAAAGTTCCAGATCCATCTAAAGAAAATTTATCAGATGTTAAAGATTCTATTTTTCCATCAGAATAAAATACTGAATATTTTTCTGCATCAAAATTATCGAAATAAGCGTTATCGATATCTATGTCAGATAAACTTAAGGTTAAAGTTCCATTAGAGTTTGTAGATTTATTTTTTGCTTGTCTATTTACTTTTAATTCCGATCCAACAAAATTAACATCAGATACATTAGTATTATTTAATTTAGCATACAAGTAAGCATTTTCTTCATTTTGAATTGAGGGGTAACCAACAGAAAAATTAACACTTGTTGTTGAATTTGGTCTTCCACCATCACAAACTCCACTTACTGTCGAAACACCAGAAAGAGTGATGATTAAACCATCAGAAGAAATGGAAGAAATTCTATTAAAAGTTTCTGCAGATAATCCTGTTCTCTGATATCGAATAATTGTATTAGTATTAACTCCAACAAAAGTTCTACCTGGAGATGATGCTATTCCAGAAGCATTGATAATTAAAACGTCATTTGAATTGAAATTTTTTAATGTTTCCCGTGATAAAACAGTATCAGCAACAAAATCTGTTGATAATCCTATAGAACTACAATCTTGATATACCGATTTAATATCATTTGTGCTATATGTTTTAACAGATTGTATTGACCTTGAAAATTCTTTTGACCCATTGATTGAAATTTGTTCACCTGGTGAAAAAATTCCAGATGTTTGAGTTAATGTAATTATTTCACTTGTTGGGTTAATAACGACATATCCAGAAGCTCCACTATTTTCTCCTTTAACATATGATGATGCTGGACAAGAATCAGAATCAAGAGATTGATTTAAAGTAATCTGGGTATAAGTTTGAACATCAAATAGATACAAATTCCAATTTGTACTAGAACTTGAATAAGTATTATTATCCAACCCAAAAGAATATATTCTTGCCTTCCCTATTTCATTTCCAGATGCGGATGTAGTGGAATCCTTTCTCTGATCATAAAAACTAACCGTATAGTTATTATCAATTCCCAATAAAGGAGATCCAGAAACATTATTAACTTTCAATAAATTTCCCATTTCAAAGGGAACTAATGAAGTAGAAATAATTTTTTTATCTCTTGGCTTTTCAACATCAAGGATTGTTGTTTCATTTTTTTCAATATCAAATCCACGAACATATGCCTTTCCTGGAGAAATTGATATTGATAATAAATCATTTGATGGGGTATTATTTTGATCAGTTTTTTGATTTTCTAAATAAATTCCATTTGAAAAAATTCCATCATTTAATGAATTTTTTACATTGACGCTAAATGGAATTGTAGCATAATCGCCAGATTCGTCATATGTTCTTTGAGCAATATATTCTTTAATTAATGAATATGTGTTATTATCCTGTAATTTTTTTACAACACCATTGGAAACTCTCAATACTTCAATAAAATTTTGATCGTTAAAATCATTAATGGATTTTGCCGTTAGTGATGCACTAATTTTTAATCTATCTGCACCTGGAGCAGAATAATTAGCAAATCCTCTAGCATTATCAAAAAGATCTGGATTTGAATCTGAGGCAAATTCAATTGATTCTTGAATTTGTAATCCTACTCTGTAAGATGGTGTGTTTGTATATTGATCAAGAATAATAGTTTCATCATTTACTGTTACAAATGATCCTCTAATATAATAAACTCCCTTAGATATTGATACTGCGGATCCAATAGACGTAGCATTTCTGTTAATTAAAGATGCTATTGTTTGTCCGGAATTAATCGTTGTATTTACATAATTAAATGTATCTAAACTTATTAGAGTTTCTCCATCAGTAAATTGATTGATATTAAAATTAACATCAGAAGTCAGATATTTAACATATAAAGTATAATTTCCTTTTGACGATTTATTCTTCGTTAAAACATTTTTTACAATAGCTGTAATTTGTGAATTTTGACCTTTAATTTTCTTTCCAATTAAATTTTTTAAATATACTCCAATATCAATACCTAAATGTGAATCATTAATTTGTACTGCATAATAATTTGGATCATATGTCGTATTTCCTGGAATGACTATGGATCCTTCTTTAAAAAAGTGTGATCCAAATAATTCTATTTGATTTTGAAGTATAGACTGTAATGTAATTAATTCCCTAGATTGAACTGGAAACCCTGGTTTAAACAGTACCCTATAAAAATTCTTTGATGGGTCAAAATCATCAAAATATGGTGATATATTTAAATCTGTTTTTTGGGACATGTTTAGAATTCCAGTATGATTTTAATGTCTTCTTTTTGTCTGGGATTTCTTGTAACTATTGGTCTATTATCCAAATAAAGAATAGTTCCGCTTGATTTATTTATCTCCGAAGGTGCGATTCCATTTGTAAATTTAGATGATAAATTAACTATCTTAGATGAAGAAATTGAAGTAGTAATTCCTGAAAAATTCGCATCAATTGTACAACTAAAACTATTTTCCGAGGTTATAGTTCCACCAAAAGGATTAAAACTAACAATAGTAGATTCATTAGCAACGTTAAAAGAATCTTTTTGATCTTGAGTTGTAGAATTAAAATATAATGATCTATCTGTAAAATATTTTAAAACTTTTGTTTCTGTATCATATGATGCTATATAACCAACGGCTGTCCCAATGCCCGGAACAGATTGATATATTTTAGTTCCAGGTATAGCATCAGATTCATTCGTTACTGCAGATAATTTTAATGCAGAAAGACCAGAAAATTCACCATCAGTAAATACTGTTGTATCAGACCCATAAATTGTTGGATTTTTAATAATTCCAATCTGAGCAAATTTTGTATCTACGGGAAAATCTTTAGTTGAATCATCAAATCTAGAATATATAAGAACTCTTTCAGATCCCAATTCTGAATAAGGATCATATCCATGTCCTTTTGAAGGGGGAATTATTGGGATTAAATTTGCAAATGCAGTTGCACCAGAATTGATTGAAGAAAGATCAACTCTCCCATAAGTATAATTTTTACCACCTGAAGATACGATGGCTTCTGTTATTTTTCCACCATCAACATTAACAACTACTTTTCCACCAGTACCATCTCCCAATATATCAAGTTCAGCATTCGTAGAATTATATCCTGATCCTTGATTTTGAATATAGATTTTTTTTATTTGGTTACCATTTATGGATGAATTTGCATTTTCACGAACAGCTTGTATTTGTGCATCCGTTGATGTTTCCCAATTATTGGGAATTGGTATATATTCTACAGAATCGAATTTAATAATATCACTTGGAGATACTGTAAATAGATATTTCCAAATATATCCATCTCCACTTTCTCCTGCTCTAGATGGTTCAAGATCTATAAAAGTAGGTTCATCTTGGGAAAAATTTCCAGATGGTTTAACCGCACTAGAACCATTATCAATACATATATAAACTCTATAATCTTTATTAATTACATAATAATTTGCATCATATAATCTAGATGAATTTGTTTGTGGTGATTGATTATTGATACTATAATCATGTCTATACATTTCATAAATTGTTCCCTGTTTCCATTCAACTTTTTTTATTACCCTTCGCACATTATTAGATGATATCTTTCTGCCAAATATAATTGTATTTTTGACATGATTTAAATAATTAAAATCATCTCTTGGACTAGGAATACTAGAATCCCACGTAGTAGATCTACCAATACCAACACCAACAGGGTTTGGCAGACTCAAAAAAACATAGTAAGAATTGTCAGTATTTTCAATAGAATCGACAAAGTTTTTGGCGTTTAAAATTCTAAATTGGTCTGTAACAATTGCAGCCATATTATTAGCTTTTTTCTATATTTATAATGAAGTTTAGAACCAAATTATAAATCATCTTTTAGTTCTTTACTTAAACCTCCCGTTAATCTTAAACCATATCCTCTTCTGACTATTTGTGGGAACGTAGTTAGACCGCTATTAACTGTATATCCACTTACGGCAATTGAAACTGGATTAGATTCTCTTGTTATTCCATACAATCTACCCCAGGAAAATCTACCACAGAATTTGCCAGAAGTTTCAATTCCAACAATATTTGATGTTGAAAGAACATTGCAAGTTATAATACCTACTAAATTATTTCTGGATATTTGACTAATAACATAAACATTATCGAAAAATGTTGTTCCAATACCCACTACATCAGTATCGGAAGTATTAATCGACGTTACCCCATTTCCTATATTGGTTTCCGAAACTAATATAGGATATCCAACTTTTAAGGAATCTATAATAGATGATGAATCGTATAAAACATTAAATGTTAAAGCTTTTGATACATTTACACCAAATCCACGAGAGGTGGATATTCCAGTTATAATACCAGAAAATCCATCAACAAAAGTAATTTCTCTAATATTCTCAGTTAGAATTGGTGGCTCTTCACAAAGGATAGATGGTGGATTTTGTGATGTATATCCACTGCCTGGATTTATAATAGTAACTGAAGTTATGATTCCTGAACTAGATACATTTGCTGTTGCAAGTGCGGTAGATCCAATTCCTATAGGATTTGATATTTTTAAAGTAATGGTAGAATTTGGTACATATCCATTACCACCAGTTAGAATTCCAATGGATGAAATTGTAGACATACCACTGACAGTTGCTGTAAATCCTGCAGCAATTGGATCTGAAGAATCAATAATAAATGCTTTAAATCCAGATTCGGATAATTTTATATCAGTATTTGGATCATTTTCTTCATATTTAAATAATTGAGCATAATCTACAAATATTTCTTTATCTGTAGGTTTAACATCTTTGATAATTCTTGCGGAGGGGAAAACATATGATTCTAAAGAATCTCTAGACTTAGGTTGATAATCCTCATTGATAAACAAATCTCTTTTTTGCTTAGTCCAATGTAAAGGTTTAAAATTATCATCATCAATTCCATCACCAAGATAAATGCCCGTTTCTACAATATCAGCACTTTGAATGAGGGAAACAATACGGTTATCTTGCCTAATTGAGTTTAGAACTTCATTATTTTTATCTATTTGGACAGTATCTCCTGGTTTTATAGTTTCATTTACACTTACTTGGAAACTATCAACATCCTTTGTCCCCCTATAGAAAAATATTGCTATATTATCTTCTGGTTTTGGAGCTTCAGTAAATCTAAAAGTAGTTCCTCCGGTAAAAGTATAGGATACCCCAGGTTCTTGTAGAACACCATTTAAAAATATTAAGAGAATAGTGTCGAAATCAATTAAATCTGATTCCGGGTTACTTCTATCTTTTTCAAAACTAAGTAATTCATTATTTCTAAACAGTGGGAATCTCTTTCTTACACCATTTTGGAATAATTTTATACTATCAATATAATCTAATTCTCCAAACTGCCAACATGCAAATGAATCATTAAAAATATTTTCTACGGTAAATATTAACTCTTCTATTGGATCAGACAATCTTGCATCGGTTACTAATCCAACAACTTTAAATTTATCACCTATATTAAAGGCATATCCTGGTTTGGTAATTGTAAAAGATTCTACTCTAAAGAAACTTTGACCTATACCAGTTTCTTTACTTTGCCCAATATTTACACTTACTGAAAAACCAATACCTGTAGTCGTTGTATTTCCAACTGATAGTCTAGAAACTCCTGTGATTGGTAGATTATTATAATTTGGACTATCAATTTTTAATATTGGATTAGTATATCCACTTCCACCATTTATGACGTTAAATGCTAAAGTTCCACCAGTTCCGACTGTTGCTGTTATAGTAGCACCATATCCAGTAGAATCGGTTATTCCGATTGAGATAACATTTCCCCTATAACCAGAACCAACAATATCTGTTGATCCTATTCCTACGGCAGTGATGCTTCCCCCAGCGCCGATAACTGCCGTAACAGAAGCGCCAACTAAAGGTGCATATCCTAAACCTCCAGTGGATCCCAAAGAAAGTATAATTCCACCACGAGGAATTTGATTTTGGTTGATATCGTAATCAACTATTACAATTTCTTCAGTATTTGGTCTTGTAATTCCTGTAAAAGAAATCGTAGTAATTCCTGTTAAAGAATTTAAATCATAATCAAATCCGGCATTATTTTCAGTACTTGGTATTTGGAATATATCGTTAATAAAAACTAATCCGCTACCAGGCTCTGCCCCACCTATATTTTGACCATCTTTTGTGAGGGTAAATGTTCTTTCAGTTCCATTAAATTGATCTGATATATCATCATATATTCTATTTAATTCATAATCTCTGCGTAAAAAGACTCTTCCATTAAATGTCGATTTTGGTAAAGGTAAACTAGATGTATCTAATCTATCATTATCACCTCTACCAGCTGGTGGTTCTGAAAAATGAATTTTATTTCCAACAATATTAAATGATCCTCTATAAATTCTAGCTTCGGTACTATCCAAATGTGTGGTTGCTGATGAACCAACAAATCCTCTTTCAACTTCGACTAAAGGTATTGTTCCTAAACCTGTAATTGGACCCAAATTAGTCGTTCCAAATCCAACATTGTTAACTCTGAAAAATTCTTCATCAACTTTTATCAAATCTCTAGGTTTTATAGAAGAAATTCCAGATAATCCTATAAATGTATCTGCTATTCCTATTGATCCGTCATTATATTGTAATGAATAATTGAGGGGAGTCCATAGAACTGGATATTGATTAACACCATTAACTGTAATTACACATTTTTCAAGTTTTTTCTTCATCTCTAAACGATGAGCATTTCCAGATCCATTTGAATTATAAGTAAATCCTATATCTGTTGTTTCATTTCCTGATAATCCAGTAAGTTTAAATCTATCACCATCAATTCTAATCGCATAAACTGTTGAAGGTGCAATATCGGTAATAATTCCTGTAATATAATTAGATCTAATGGATGTTTGTGTAGAAGTATTTGAAATAACTATAGAATTGTTTAAATTCGTAGAATAATAAGTACCTTCAATTAAAGAATTTAAACTTTGACTTGAAGTAATAGAATTAATTCCGATTGAAACAATTGACCCAACCCCCACATTAGTATCAGATAAGAAAATACTAGATCCGACACTCAATAAAGTAGTATTCGCTATACCTGTAATTACTGTTGATCCTGTGGAAACAACATCACCAACAAAATAAGTGAATGTAGAACCAATTGATATAATTGTCGTTCCTGCGGAAACTGAAGATCCTAAAATTAAATCTCCAACATTAATTCGTGCAGTAGAGGCAACTCCAGTTATTGTTGAAAATCCTACTATAAAATCTCCAGTAAAACTTCTACCTCCAACTATGGTTGTCCCAATTCCAACTGGACTTGGAACAATTCCAGGTAATGTAGAATCTGCAGTATAAATAAGTTCCTCTCCTGTTTGGAAGAAATGATTTGGAATTGTAAAGACTCCAGTTTCTTTATTCAAAATATTAGATTTAGAAGGATTAAATGTTTTTTGGAAAATTGGAGTTCCTTCATAATTAAGATCAAAAGATAATCTATCTTTTCCAAAATTGTTCAAAGAACCATAAAATGCAGTTTTTAGTTCTTCAATAGCAATTCCATAAGTTAAATTATCTGGTTGATTAAATTCGTCGCTATCAAAATATATAAATTGATCATATTTTTGAATTAAAATCGGATCAGATAAAAATCTCAAATCTGGATAGAATTTAATAATAACTTTTGAATTTTCAATTTCTGCACCAAATGTTCCAATTCCAGATGTTGAAGCAGTTCCAACTGATAAAAATGGATATTGCCTTAGAGCAACTGATTCATTATCAGAAACTGCAAGAAATTGGTGGAGAGCGACTGTCGTACCAACTCCAACTCTAATTAAAGATTTTAGGGTTCCTTCCACACCCAAATCATAAGAATGAATTGTTGTATTACCAATAGATACCTGATAAGAAGATTCTAGTCTTGCACTTCTTTCCAATCCAGGATCTTGATCTCCAACCAAATATCTATAAGTGCCTATACCAGAAGATGTTGTTCCAAATCCAACTGTTTTAGATTTTAAGGTGACTCTAGAATTGGTATTGTTTGTAAAATTTAATTTAAATATTCCATTTTCAACGCTTACTCCAAAAGTTCCTATAAATCCAAAAGAAGATCCACTTATAGTGTTTTCAGTATCAAAATAATATTCACTAATATATGAATTTGTTCCATCGTGATAAGCTAGAACTTCAAAATAATTCATATCTAAAGTATCTTCATTTTTAATAAAAACATTAGAATATACAGAATTAATTGATTCAAATTGAGATTGGAATATATTAGTTGTTATTCCTATTGTGGGGCATGTATTTATTTTTCCAGATAATCTCAAAAATCCTAAATCAGTGTATCCCACACCAATATTTTCAAAATTTGGTGTAAAATAATCCCTATAAACTTTTAGATAATAACTAGTTGTAAAAGGATCTGCAGGATCAAATCTTAAAGTGTTATTATTATTGTATGCAAAAACTCCACTCAAATTTCCCAAAGAAGAATCACCAGTATAAAGATCGGATTTGTTGAGTGTATATGTATTTGCGTAATTATTTAAAACTACCAATTCTGATGCTTGTATGTTAGTTTTTTGTTCATCCGTAATTTGAATTAAAAATTTTGCAAAATTATCAGTAACTGAATATTCTAATACTTCACTAAATGTATCTTTGTTTATTTCGGAACTGGAGAATTTACCGCTAATATCATCAATTTGAAGACATCTATTTGAAATACATTGAATATAATCTGCAACTTTTTTAGATTTTAAAATAATTGCATTTGAAGAATTTGCTGTTGGTAAATAATCTAAAGCGAGATCAAAATTATTAACAGTATCTACTCTTTGTTCAGAAATAAAATCTAAAACCCTTGTTAATGATTGATCAGAACCTATTCCAACTGCTGATGTTGATGTAATTCCAACGTCAACAAAGTTTTTCATGCCTGTTGGGTGAACAAGACGATTTATAGAATCTTTAACAACATCAAAAGTTAAAACTTTATTTTTTATATAACCTTCACCTGATGTTTTTATGGAATATGAAAGATTTTGGTAATAATCATTATCAGGTAACACTTGCTGACTATCGTTTAATTTTCCAATATCGTTTTTCCAACCATAATTTTTTTCATTTGATGACCTTACAATAAAATTACCAGATAATCTAATATCTTCATCTACTTTTGCAATATTTCCAGAATTCTCTCCTGTTAATAAATCATTATAAGAAAGATTTTTCTCTCCAGATACTATTAAATAATTTTTATATGAATTATCTATTAATAAATTAGTTTTTTGACCATTAACAACAAGATATTCACCATTATAAAAAATTCCCGAAACTTGATTTATTTTGAATAATGGATAATTCTCTTCTTTTACTATACTTGAGAACGTTGTTTGTATTGGAGATGCAACTCCAGCATTGCTAGTAACTTCTCCTATATTATACTTTAAAATTGCGGGAATAGAATTTATAAACTCAACTACTCTAAAAAATTTGTATCCATTATCTGGTGAATTAAAACCAGTTCCTGGAGTAACTGTATTTCCTAATTCATCTGTTATCGATTGTCTTTGAATTCCCTCAACAAAAATATAATCATCTACTTTAAATGGTGGTGTTGTAAATCCATTGATAGGAGGTGTAGAAATTTCACACTCAACAATCCCATTTGCGTAACTTACGACTTTTTCTACGCCAATACCATTGCTATTTTTTTCGGTAAAAATAGTATGGCTGACTGATTCTAGACCTTTTGGTTCTTCGATAATAGAAACATCTAAAATTGCACTACCACTCAAGTTTGCTTCTATTACACCGGAAGAGATTTTTTTTCTAGAAATATCATTAACTAATGATAAAACTGGTGGAGATATGAAATTTCTACCTCCAAAAGTAACTGTAATGTTATCAATTTTATCATCATCTTTGAGACGAATTAATCTTGATATATCCGCCTTTGGTTTTAATGTCTTATCTGATGCATATTCAAAACCCTCATTTAAAATATTAAGATCTTCAATTTTTCCGATATTTGTTGATTTTGGTTTTATAATTGCATTTGTTCCAGAACTAGAACTGCTTATACCAGAAACATATGGTAATTTTTTATATCCAAATCCACCAGATATTAAATATAATTTTTCTATTCCACCTTTTGCGTTTTGGGAATTTGTATAGTATCTAATAGTTTCACATTCATTCTTAACATATGAATATTTTTCAGGAACATCTCTTAAAGAAATACTAAAGGTGGTAGTGCCAACTCCAAAAACTGAATATTCTCCGTTATAAACACTATCTTGATATAAAATCTTAGATGCATCTCTAACTTCAGAATCAACTGGGAGTAAAGATCCAGATTTTTCTAAATTGTAATAGAGACTGAAAGGAATATCATTATTAAATCCAATTGTAATTGTAGCATTTGATGATATTCCAACTGTTCCAAGTCCCGAAATTGAAAAAGACGACGTACTTCCGGTAGAAACAAATTCATTTTTAAATTGAGAATCGAAGAAGAATTTTAATTTATAATCTACAAGAGAAGAATCAGATACATTAAAAATAAGATCATTATTTTTAATAACATTTAATTGAGGATTAATTAAACTTATTTCTTGATTTGATCCTCCAGTTGTTAAAATAGATACATATTTTGGTGGGAAAGATATTGAATCTTTATGAGTATCACATAGGTAAATATAATCTGCATCTACCCTGTTAATAAAGTATGGTCCCGTAGATAATCCAGAAGCAATTGAATCTAAAGAGTTATAAAAAACTTTATCTCCAGTTATAAATCCATGCGAAGGAATATTAATTTGACTGGTAATTGTACTTATTCCTGATGAACTAAACTTTCTAGGATTTACTAAAATTTTATCAAATGATGAATTATATTTTATGTAAACACTACCAGAAGTTCCAATTCCAGTTGCTAATCCAGGATTTACAATTAAATTAATTTTATCACCATAATTTAAATTATGTGATGTTGAGACCGAAACTTGAGTGGTTATTTTTTTAATATTTGCCTTTACTTGATTATTTTCAGATTCGAAATAATAGTAATCGCTATTCGATCCTGATTGATTGAAGAATAAACCATTTGTAGTTGTTGTTAATCCAATACTAGTTACAATACCAATTGTGTTTGGGGTTCTATTGATAATGTAAACATATTGACTATTTCCTGATGAAGGAAGATTAAAGTCTGAAGAATTTGAAGTATTCCTAACTACTAAAGGATCGAATCCATTTGGTTTGACAAATAAAACTTTTTGATTATTTTTGAAGGGGTGATTTGGAATGTATATACTTTGATTTTCTACAGAAATATTAGTAGATTGATTTCCAAGTTGAGATGAAATAACATTAAATTTTCCTGTTTCAAGTCCAACACTTACAGATTTAGTTGGATTGAAGTATATTCTTTCATTTTCATTGGAATCAAAATACTCTACATCTAAATCAATTAAAAATGTATTTGGATAAAAACTTATCAAAGTTCCTGCAGTATGTCCAATCGACACTGGTCGGGACACTCTTAAAATATTTTCATTTTTAAAAATATTTAAAACAGAAACAACTTCATTTTCAATTTTTAGAGAAGATCCAACACTAACATTATTGGGTATATCTGATACGTATATGTCAGTAATTATTCCAGATACAGAATTAGATGGAACACTATAAACTAATGATGATAAATTTGAAGGAATTTTAATACTATAAAATCCATTTAATTTTGATATTGAACTCGTAGAAACTCCAGAAATATCTATAGTATCGCCATCTAATAAATTATGGTATGGATTGATTTTAACTTCTAATTGATTTTCGGTTAGTCTTTTTATGATTGCATTTTCATATATTTCACTAGTTGTTGAAATTTTTACAATTTCTTTTCCAGTAATGAAGTTAACAGAAGCTGAAGCTCCGCTTCCTTCAGTATCATTATTATCAAATACTAAGTAATCATTTACAGAATACCCATCACCCGGTTCAACCACAGACAAACTTTCAATACTTCCATCAGAAACAGAATTAATTAAAGCGGTTTGCTTTAAGATTTTATTTGATTCTAAAATAAAATCATTATTGGAATAATTTTGATTTACTCTATATGGGAATGTATTTCTAATCAATCTTGATTGATTAAAATTAAAATTTTGCTTTTGATTTATATTTGCAAAGACAGGAGATCCTTTATAAGTATTACCTACAAAATAAGGAAATTCTGGTACTAAATTATTGGAGATTAAACTAGTTGTAAGTCCAACATAATAAGCATAAATTCCATTTGGAAAATCTGGAGTTTTACTAAATCTTCCATTATGTTGATCTAAATCTCCGTTTGCGGTATACTTATAGTCTTCAACAAAAAATCCAAGATCAAATTCAGCAGGTCTGTTGGTTACATTAGAAAAATTTTTAGTATATCCAACATTTAATAATTTTATAGTAGAATTGTCATCATTTGGATTTGAATATCCATATGGTCCATATATTGGATAACCATCGTAAGACCATCCAATAATTTTTGAATGAGATTGTCCTAAATCTGAAAAAGATACCCCTTCTCTGCTAGTTGAATATCCTACAATTCCATATGATAAATCATTTTCATCTTCAACTAATATTTCATCAGAAAACTTGTAATTATTGTTGACAGTTAGAGATCTAACATCAATCATTAAAGATCCATTTTTTCCAGATGATTTAACAAAAATTGAAGTGTTATTTGGATCATAATTTGTTCCACCATTTATTACGATAATGTTAATAATTTTTCCATCTTCAACGTTAGCTCTTAGTTTAGCACCGACTCCAGTACCATTAACAATTAATTCCGGAGATGAATTATAATATTTTCCTCTATTTTGAACTTCAACTTTTACTATTTTTCCATTAATTATAATAGGTTTCAATTGAGCTGAAAATCCATTTTGTATATTAATTAATGGTCTCTTATGAAAATCAAAAATTGTGGATCCATAGTCTGTTCCTGGTTCATATAAGTAAGCATCTACAATTTCTCCCCTAAAAACAGGGGTTGCAGTAATTGTTCCAATTACACCAGAATACTCAATTTCTAAATTAAGTTTTATCTTTGGATATTCAAATATTTGTGAACCAGATCCACTAGAAGAAAAAATTACATTTTTATTTCTTTCAAAATTATCTTTTGAAGGACTTAAAGATATTATTCCTGCATCAGCAAGTTTAAAATTGGAGTCATCTATTTTAAGAACATAATATTGATTGTTAGTTGAAATCCCAGAAATTGGGGTTGAAATTGTCGATCCAAATCCAATTTCAGTTCTATAATTTATCAAATCACCATGATTAAATCCATGATTTTTAAATGATATTACACTAGAAATAGTTGATATTCCACTTGGATTAATTTTTAAAGATCTATTTTCATATCCAGATCCACCATTGAGAACTTTAATATTAGTTAAAATATTTTTTCCTTCTAATAACCTAAATTTATGAATTCCTCCAGCATTTGCTGTAGTAAATCCGACTGTATTAATTCCGGAATTTAAATCAGATAATGTATTATAAAGTTTAATCGAACTAGTATTAATAATTTCTGGAAAATATATTGCACCATTTATCAAATATCTCCCTTGATCTGTATTAGATTGTTGATAAGTTCCAATACCAAGAGGTTGATTTCCATTAGGATTGTAAACTATGGGAGTTCCATTTTGTAAATTATGAAATTCTAGAAAAGAAATTGTTTCATCACTTACATTGAGTCCACCACCAAATGTGGAAAGTTGAGCATTAAAATCAAGTTCTTTAAATTGCTCTTCAACTATTGGTAATAAAACAGCACCAGATCCATTTCCTCCAGTTACCGAGGCTGAAATCACTCTTTGAACATTTACCGTATTAGGATCAACAATAACTTCCTTTAAATTTCCTTTAACAATAACGTCAACCAAAGCAGTTGTTCCAGTGCTTGTTACTGGGTTTGAAATTACAACTGTAGGTGGAGATAAAACATCATAATCACTTCCAGGATTCAATACTTTGAGATTGGTTAAAGGTCCATAATATATTTTACTATTTGACTTATAGTTTATAATTTCAACTCCATTTATAAGCATTCCCACTGGACCAGGATTTGTTTCTGTAGGAGATCCAGATTTAATACTTGGGTTTAATGGAATTTTTCTTAATATTTTTTTAGGTGTTAATTTTTTATTTCCGCTATGTTCTAGTATAGTAAAAGTGTGTGTAGAAATTTGAGATGATCTATCAAATTTAACCGCATTATTTGTCCCAATAAAAGATTTTGCATTATACAATCTTATTTTATTTTTTATATCTGTACTATTTGAAGGTTCAATTACTTCAACATAATATGTTTCATTGGGAGATAATCCATTAATTTGATACGGAGAACCAGTATATACTACAGTATCACCAGTAATAAAAGAGACTTCTGTTGGAAAAGATATTACAGTATATTTTTCTTCTCCAGTATCTTCTAAAATTATTTTTCCAAAGTTGGGGAAAATATCAGTTATATTTGAAGTTGATGTAATTGATAATGATTGCGATACTATTTGTTTATCTACTGTATAATCTGGTAAAGAATTTGATGCAACATGAATATAATTCGATTCTTCATCGTAAGTATTCTGGACATTTGCAATAATTTTTGGATATTTTAAAGGTAGATTAGATGAAGATGCATATTTTATATTTCTTCTAATACTGATTTTTCGATTTGAATTTATTGCAGTTATATTTTTATCTAAAGATACAACTTCATTTATTATGGAAGTTACAATCGCATTTTCTACGATTATATTTTCAGAGTTTCTATCTAGAATATTGACCGAATCTCCGACTTTTAAACTCGATTTATCTGGAATTTCGTATAATGTTACTTGATTGCTAGCAAAAGATTTAATTTCATATCTTGAACTTGTATTATAAATCCAAGAATTGAACATTATTTGTTTATAAGATTTATTTGTTGGGTTTTCAATTTTTTCCCCAATATGTTTAACGGATATAGATTCTCCAACTGATCTGAAGTAAATATCATTTTGATTTTCAAGTTCTGATAAAATACCTGTAATTCTTAATTCTACTTTTTTAGATGTATCTCCCTTTTCATATCCATAGACAATTTTATCAGATGTTAAATCTGATCCAGGACTAATTTCAGATGTTACTCCCACACAACCAAAAAATTGATTTATACTTTTATTTGTATAAGTTATAGTTTGGTTATTGCAAGTAAATTTACCAGATTCATCAAATCCAATTGTAGAATCTACAGTAATAACTGATGAATTAATTTCAACCTTATCAATAACTTTTGTTTTTGGTGTAATTTGAAAGGTTCCTTCAATTAAACTTTTATCATTAAATCCTGCAAATAATTGAATTTTATAATAATTTTTATTGTTTCTCTTAATAATTTCTACTTCGGAAACTGGACCAGAAGCAGTATCGTCTATACTCCTAATTTCTTGACCAACTAAGTTATTTGGATCTCCACCAGAAATTAGCTCTGTTACTAATACTTCTCTTCTAATAAATTCAGCATCAGAAGGTTTAATTAAAAAATCTTCTAATTTTAAAATTGTAGGTGTTACGCCATATAAAACATTATATAAAATTCTAAATGATTCATCAGTTCCTTTTGTTTGGTAAAAGCTTTTAATTTGCTTTATAAAATTATTTACATTCAGTTCTGAAACAAAATCTACATTTTCAAATCCTGGAGCAAGAGTTTGCTTTAATTTTTTATAAAACTCTTTTAAAAATAAAGAACTTAAGTTGTGTACGGGACTTGTGGTATTATGAGAAGCAGCTTTAGAACTAGAAAATTCTAATTCTTCTGGATTATCCGAATTGTGATAATTTACAATTCCACTAAATCCTCTTACACATCCAGTAAAAGAATTTGTTGTAATTCCTGTGTATGTAATAATTTCATCATTAATTTTAAGTAGTCCATATTCAGATGGAAAACCTTTTGTATTATTGACGTAGATGGTTGTATCGCTAATACTAACAGGTGATGATAAAGTATAAGTTCCAGAAATTACTTCTGGAGTTAAGTTGTTTAATTTTTGATATTGATCTAAATTCTCAGCAACATCAATTGATCCGCCCTGAAATTCCTGAGAGATGTAATATTGTTTTAGAAATTCTGCAAATTTAGGAGTTTCTGATATGACAAACTCTGGTAACTGATTTTCAATAATTTGCTGAATTTTAACTCTAGAATCAAAACCAGTTGTTATCATATTACCTCGTTATTTGACCGTTTGCGTAACTTGAAGTTGAATCGAAACCAATACCAGAAATTTGTTCACCAGAAGAAATGGTGTCCTTTTTCATATTTATGGTGCTTTTAGAAACATCAAAAATTAAATACAAATCTTTGAGTCCAATTACATCATTAGACTCTGGGACTGCCTGTATTTCGATCACACCATCTGGAAGATCGGACGAAGTAATATTAATTGTATTGATTATAATTTCACCTTTAAGGTAATTAACAGTTCCGATTGATTTTTTAACAATTTGATATTGATCAGGAACAGGAGTTTTTTTAATAATTGATAAAACTCCATTCTCATCATCTACAGGAACATCCGTAAAATATACTTTTTCGTTTTCTCCTAAAATATTAAATCCTGTGCTTTTAATGTTATATCCTTTTGGATTTCTATGAAATTTATTACCAAAGCAAATCTCATATTGTGCATACTTATTTAACACACTATTCATATTTCTTCTCATTCTCACTTTAGTAATATTCGATGTGATTGCAGTATCAACGTTATCAATTACTTGAACTACCTTACTATACTTAAATCTACCTCCAAACTTATTGAAGTCTATAGAGGTGGAATATTTTGTTAAACTATTGATTACATTTGTTCTAAGATCTTCAATAGAAGAAACCGAAGATGTATTATAATAAACAGTACTATCTATTTCAACATACAATAGTTTCAGATCAATTATTTTTTGGTTGATTCCTGCAACAGAATATTTTTTAAGATCATTCAAAATACTGTTTTTTGTAAAATCTGATATTGATGTTCCATTCTTTGGTTTAATACTGATTAATACTGTTCCATACTGTGGAGGGCTAAGTTCCTCTCCTCCAACAATCGAAACAGATTCAGTATTTGGGTAAATTTGTTGAATTACTGCTTCATAGTCTCTCGCAGTTACGGCACGATACTGCGATGAATAGACTCTAGGGGCAAAGTATTTAACAGAATCGATAGACTCAATTGGTGCCCCACCTTCTGCCTTCTGAACGGTTGTTATTGATACGGTTCCAACTGGACTGATACTAGATCCATTAGAATCTACAATTGTTCCTGAAAATGTGAAAACTCTTGCACCATTTCCTTCCTCATCATCAGTAATAATATAATTCACATAGACTGTTTGATTATTTTCTAATTTTTTACCAAACTTACCATCTCCGAATAATAATTCATATTTCTCATCGGAAATTTCTTGTATCAAAAATATTTCCGAATCATCTTTAATTTCAAAAAGATTATCAACTAACTTATAAGTTCTACTTCCAACTTTAACTTTAATTGTGCTACTATCAATTCCAGTATTGTCTAAGGTAAATCTTTGATTAAGAGAAGAATCAACTACAAAAGATTTGTTTAATAAAATACCCTGATAGACTGTAAGATTTGTAAAAGATGCAACACCATTCACAACCCTTACTGTTACATCTTCAGGAACACTGAAGACATGAGATGTTGTTTCTCCAACCCCACCAATACAAACTAAACCAGCTTTAAGAGTAACCTGTGGTATAGTAATGTTTGTTGGGATATTAACATTAAATGATATGACTGCCTTTGCTGCCTTTCTGGAACGTGGTACATAACCAATATTACGTGCTAGTGATACAACGTTCTCACGAACCGTTGCAGAGTCTAAAAAAGACTCATTCACAATCATGTTTGAATTGAATGCAGTAATATAAGTGTTATAAGCTAGAGTATCGAGTAAAATCGAAAAGTTAGATCCTTCAAAGTCAAAATCCGTGAATGTCGAATTCGCACGGAGATAATCTTTGATAGAAGTTTTAATTTGATCGAAATCTAGATTCGTAAATTTAGTAAAAGGCATTTTATCTTCTTGTTGCCTCTAAAATGTATGTAAATTGTTGGCGAGGAAAATCCTGTCCTATAATATCGAAATAAACATTTACATCGAATGCATTTTCATCATATCTTGGAAAAACTTCTACAGTTACATTATCTGCACGAGGTTCATATGTTAAAATTGCATTTCTGACCTGTGTTTCAACAGTTGATGCACTTCCATAGTCAATAAAGTCAAACAAACTTGTCGATAAATTTGAACCAAAGGAAGGATTAAAAAATCTTTCACCAGGTATGGTTTGTATGATGTTGCGAATAGACCTTTTAATCGCTTGTTCATTTTTAAGTACAAGAATATCTCGCGTAACTGGATGCATGTCAAAAGACAAGCTAATATCTTTAAATTGGCGAGATATTCTTTGTACCACTGAAACAAATCAAGTCTTGCTTGTATTTATATCCCTATCCCGTAATTTGGTTCAGTTCCGTACTCCCAATCATCGTAGTCTTCATCATTGCGAATTTGTGCATGTAATTCAGATTGTTCCTTCAAATGATGCTTTTTGAGAGGAATATCATCATGCATAATCTCTTGAATGACTTTTTTTGATGAATTTTCGACTGTATAATCAGTTACAAGATGATTCGTGCCCCACATTTGCATCATATAGTCAACATTTCGATCTGGATTTGGTGAATTTGCCATTTTTTGTTCTAAATGAAGGAAAATTAGAACTTTTTAAGGGGTTTCTATCCCTTAAATTGGCTTAAAATTATTTATTTCGAATGCTCTGAATCATTTCATAGTCATTTTCAAGTATTTTTCTTAAATATTCATCGTCCCACAAGTCATAATAATTAGTTTTTGCCAAAATTTGCCTCATTTTGGTCAAAAATTCTGAATTTTGGTATAAAACAAGATTATAAAGTCCATTATTCGTCTGAACTCCGTTAATAAAACTGGGTTCGTCTCTAAAATCATCGAAAAATTTGTACTTTGGATATATTTGATTCAATTCTTCGATTTTTTGTCGTCCATATTCAAGATCTAAATCATCTTCAACTACAAAAATAACGACACCAAAGTCCTCATTTAGGGGTTTGATGTCGTCAATTAAACATTTTACTATTTTATAAGTATTTGCCTTTGCAAATGGGCAAATTGAATGTCCTTTAAGATCTGGATGAGATGTTTTAATTCTTTGAATCCACTCTTCCAGATCTTTTATCATCCTTTACCTTGTCCTCTGTATCTTTTACGAGCTCCATTGCGAGAAGACGCGGCGTATTTTGTTCCTGCACCTTGCCCTTGACGAGATTTCTTGGGGGGTCCTGGAATATAAGAAGTACGCTTATTCAGTCCGCCTTTTGCTTTTACCGCCATAATTAATCCTCTATAATTTCGTGTGTAATTTCGTGAGGTTCTGGAGTACCTGTCTCATAAAACTTCTGAGCCAGGTCCTCCATTGCATCAAAAAAATCTTCTTCAGAAAGATCTGAAAAGATCTTTTCCCCCTTGCATGTGATGTTAAAACGTGAGTGATTGTTAGTCATCAAATGATTCTTGTTTTTTCGTGACCGACTCTGACGCGAGGATCGCACCAAATTTCAAAGCCTGCTTCCTTTGCATCCAAACAGAAACTCACATCTTCTCCACACATATCCTGAACTTCACCAGATTCAAAAACTTGCATCTTTGGTGCAAACCAAGGATACTTCATTTCTGGATGTTCAAAGACTCCGTGCTTGATCAGAAGCCAACCAAATCCCGTATAATCAACTGTAAAAGGCTTTCTACGCTTTGAGATTGATTCCAAGGTCTCATGATTCATGACTCCACCATTATTGCGGAAATCATCCTCTTCCAACCAATGTGCTACAGAGGTCGTCACACCATCTTCGGTACAATACCAACCTGCTGCGATGTCTTGATCCATTAATACGAGTTGATAAAATTTCTCTGTATTAAAGACAATATCACTATCAATCCAAAGTTGATAATCATAATTTAATTTACCATCCCAAGGAATCTGATCTGGACCACGAAGAACATTTGCACCCAGACACTTGCAACGTGCAAAGTTCACCATGGAAGAATAGTCTTGTGAAATTTGAATACTTGCACCATTCTGGACAAGATCAAAACAAAGTTGCACAAAACTTTTCAGGTAGGTGTAAGAGACTCCTCTTCCAGGCAAACAGAAAACGACGGACTTACCGCGAATCATTTCTCTTGCCTTACTATAATCCCATTCTTCAGTTACAACTGAAGGGGCTTTTGCTTGTACTGTGAATCCTTTAGCCATAAGAAATTGTAATTACGTCAATATCATACAACATTATGTATGCTTTGTCAATCTATTTCTTTTCACTCAGAATAATTTCGCTTCCATCTAAAGATATACTAATTTCGGTATCTTCGTACCATGATAATTCGTTCGCCATCCACTCAGGAATTACAACATAATAATCGCCATTAATTGGATCGACTTGTAGGGGTTGAAAATTTTCTCCGGAATTTTTTTTCATTTCGTGTAATCGATATTACCTTTTTGTTTTTATATATGATTTTTATAAGTTTGAATGAAATAGAGAGGTGGCGAAAGCAAGACTTTATAGCTTAGGGGATCCATTAAAATTATATACGGGGGCGGCGCCCCGAAGGGGCGACCGCACCGCATCTGCTGCAGGCACGAACGCATGAGGTCACCACTGCGGCGCACGAACATCATCGGCATGGAGCTCAGCGAACTGGGCAGCCCACATGCTGGCGGTCGTCCCCCAGGGAGGGGTCAGGTTGTTGAAGTTGGTGCCGTTGTTGCGGTATGCCACCCAGATGGTCTGACGATCGGTGAGGCGGGTAGCTGGGGAGAGGCGCATCGGGTCGGTGTCGGTTGCTTTGGAATTCTACAGGGTCAGGGGGCAGGGGTCAATACCCCAACCACACCAGAAACTCACCGCAGTCGATCCGCTCCCCTTCCATGTGCCCATAGTCGGTGGCGAAGTCAGAGAGGCACGAATGCATGGCGGCAGACTCCAGAGCGATGTGCCAGGGGATGGTGTCGTTGGCGGGGTGAGAGCAATCCCAGAGGATGTCGGAGAAGGTCGTGCCAGGGGCGTACACGTTCAGGCAGTCGCGGAGGGC
>Ga0129333_10001099_pt1 | contig 24095 bp, 19 predicted proteins | sample CPB6_08_DNA_FD_94474 | JGI IMG/M metagenome (GOLD analysis project Ga0129333, IMG submission 94474) | Freshwater to marine salinity gradient microbial communities from Chesapeake Bay, USA - CPBay_Sum_0.6_0.8_DNA | ecosystem: Environmental > Aquatic > Marine > Coastal | place: USA: Chesapeake...
AACCTTCTTCGCCAATACGAATTGAATTGGCTGAATGGTCTAAGTTTTGTCCCGTTACGGCCAACGAGGCTCCGGCAACTGTTAGCTGAGCACCAGAAACAGGACTACTAGTCCCCAGACCTAGCTTCCCGTCGTGAGTAATCCTTAACTTCTCTGTAGGCGTTCCACTGTTGGTTGTCCATAGTTCAATGCGACCGTGCCTGCTGGTGGTGTCAGTTGCCACCATTCGGAAATAGCCATAATCAGTCTCTGCGCTAGCCGCAGACAGACCTCTAAACGTAAGTCCTACGCCAGAATTATTGCCAGTTCCTCTGTTGAGCATTGACAGAGGAGCAGTTACATTGCCGCTGCTTGTGGCTTCCACACCAAACCCTCCAGCCGAAGTTGCGGTAATACTTGTGTTTACGCGAACAGTTCCGTCTGAATCAATAAATACTCTGCCAACCCCGTTAGACGAGATGGCTACGTTGTTGCTGGAGGGTAGATAAAGCCCGTTTGACGGTGCGGTGCTGCCGGTTGGGATGAAACTTGCGGCGGTGCTGGTGCCGGTGGACGTGCGGTTCTGGCTGCCAAAGTCCGGGCTGATCTTGGTGCCAGCAATGGCTGCCGATGCGTTTACGTCGGCGTTGACGATGGTGCCGTCGAGCAGCATCGTGCTCGTGACGGTGCCGGTGTCGCCGGTGGTTACCACGGTGCCGGTTACATCCGGCAGGGTGATTGTCTTATCCGAGGCAACCGAGGCCGGTGCCTGTAGCGCGATGAAATTGGTGCCGTTGGCGGTGGTTTCGCGGAAACGGACTTGTTGCTGGTTGTCCATTACCAGCGCGCCGGTCATCACGTCGCCGGTGGCGTTCACGAACTCGCCGGCCTCACTGCGCCAAGCTGAGCCGTCCCAGATCTTGAAGACGTAGGTGCTGCCGCTGGTGTCCAGCCACTGCTCACCTACGGTGTTGCCCGACTGGCCGCCACTGGCCGGGCTGGCGTTCGGCGCCGTGGTGCCGACATGCACCGGACCCACCTTCACCAGCGCGCCGCTGCTGTCCTTCAGGAACAGGCCAGGGCTGCCGCTGTTGGTGTTCATGGCCAGCTGGCCATCGCTCATCGCGGCCGGCGTGGGGCGCTTGTTTGCAGTGCTCGAGCGCAGGTGCTGCAGTGCCATTCCTTAACGCCTCCTTGAGGCCGGAAGTTACATGTTCAGGCTACTCAGTAGGTCCCATCATCCAGATCGCTGGTGAGCGCCACAGTGCCGGTGCTGTTTGGCAGTGTGATCGTGCGATCTGCGGTGGGGTCAGCAACAGTGAGCGTCGTCTCGTAGGTGTCAGCCGTGGCACCCTCAAACACGATCGCGGCGCTGGAGCCGATCTCCAGGTTGCCGGTCATCGTGCCGCCACCGGTCACCAGCGCGTCATAGGCCGCCCACTCCAGGCCGGTGGCCGCAGCGCTGTTCGCCTTCAGCACGAAGCCATTGGTGCCAGCCGTCAGCTTGGCCAGCGTGTTGGTGCCGGAGCCGGCGATCAGGTCGCCCTTTGCGTAGGTGGTGATGCCGGTGCCGCCAACCGTGGGCGCCAAAGTGCCGCTGGTGATGTTGGTGGCGTTGCGGCACTCGCCGCTCACCTCCTCGATCGCAGCCTGCACGTTGCTGCTGGAGATCTGCCCGGCCGGCGTGAAGGAGACCTGCGTCGCCACCTGCGCTACATAGGCGTCGGATGACTCGATCCGCACCCACGAAGTGCCGGTGGAGAGGATTAGGTCCGGCGGCAGCAGTGACACGGCAGGAGCCGGTGCGGTGCCGGTGCCCGCGTTGCTGACAATGACGAAGTAGTTCTGGTTATTGGCGCTGGCGGCCGGCAGCGGCTGGCCAACGCTCAGGCCGAGCGCTGATCCGTCAGGCGTAACGGAGGCGATCTGGTTGGTGTTGGCGTCATAGGTGCCGCCGAAGATCACGGTGCCAGCGGTGATGCCCACCGGCTGCCACACGTTGCCGTCCCACATGTAGACGGTCTTCTCCAGCGGGTTCAGGAACAACTGGCCGATGAAGTCAGCTGTTGGCAGGGAAGACCCGATCTGTGCAGTGGCGTAGTCGGCAACCTTGGCGGCTGTCACCGCATCGTCAGCCAGCAGTGCGGTGCCGAAGGTGCCGGTGGTGACCTTGCTGGCATCGAGCGCCGGAATGTCGGCGGCCGCCAGCGTGGTGCCGCTGGTGACGTGCCCCTGCGCGTCCACCGTCAGCTTGGTGTAGGTGCCGGCGGTGGCGCTGTTGCTGTGGTTCAGCGTGCCGCTGCTGACCGACAGGCCGGTGCCAGGCTGGATGACGCCCTTGGTGCTGCCGGTGGCATCGGGCAAATCAGATGGCACCAGCGCGCGGAAGGTTGGCGCTGCGTCGGATCCGGTGGTCGGTCCCGCAAGGATGCGGTTGGCCGACTGCTGATCCATCGAGGTGGTGATGGTCGCGCTGTAGGCGTCGGGGTAGGCAACGCTGAACGACAGCGGGCTGGTGTCGCTGAAGCTGATCGTGCTCAGCGAGGCCTGCCGCAGCCAGGTGGTGCCGTCCCAGGTGTATTCGATGGCGGTGGCGGTATTGATCCACTGCTGCCCGATGAAGGCGCCATTCCCTGATGGGGTGGAAGCGGCCACCACGGCAGCCGAGCTGTCGGCCAGCTTCGCGGCTGTGATCGCGTCATCGGCCACCTTGCCGGTGGTGACAGCGCCGGTGCCGATCTTTGCCTCAACAACGGCGCCGCTGGCGATAGTTGCCGCAAAGGAGCCGGTGCCCGAGCCTGTCACGTCACCCGTCAGGGTGATCGTCTGGTCGCCGGTGTTGGTGCCAGAGCTGGTGCCTGAGAACGTGCCGGAGAAGCTGCCGGACTGCGTGGCGAGCGTGCCGAGACCGAGCGTGGCGCGCTGTGCAGCGGCGTCAGCGTCATCGAGCAGCGCGCGGCCTGCTGCGGTGCAGGTGATCTCCTCCACATCGCCGGAGCCGGCGGTGCTGCGGCCGAGCAGCCGGTCGGTGGCGGATACGTCCTGCAGCTTGGCGTAGGTGACCGCACCATCAGCCAGCGCGGCCGTGCCGAGGTTGCTGGCCTTGGCGGTGGTCACCGCTCCATCCGCCAGCTTGGCGGTGGTCACCGAACCATCGACCAGCGCCGGGGTGATCGCGCTGTAGGCACCGGAGCGGTAGACCTGCAGCTCACCGGTGCTGCTGTTGACCCAGCCGCGGCCGTCAAAATTGTCGGAAACAGGCGCCGAAGCACTGATCGCTACCGAGCTGCTGTTGCCAAGTTTGGCGGCCGTGACGGCGCCAGATGCCAGCGCGGTGCTGCCGATTTTGGTGACACTGGCCTGGTCCAGCTTGTCGAGGTCAATCGACGCAACATCGATCAGGTCAAGGCCCGCGTCGACCAGATCCTTGGCGGTGACCTTCTTGGTCTGCGAGGCCGAGACATCAGCGATCGGCAGTACGTCGGTGGCAGCCACCGATGCCTTGGCCAGTGCCGTCAGCTGGGTAATGCGTTGATCAGCCAAGGCTTAGTCTCCGGTTTCGCCAGTGCCTAAGGTCATGTTAGTCCTCGGTTTCCTTGAGGAGGAAGCTGAGCGACTGCTGTTCAAGGCTGATCCGGTCGTCGTCTTCCTTGAGGATGTAGTCCTCGATCTGGCCAATCAGCAGCTGGATCTCGCCTGTTGCCACGAAGTCGATCGTGCAGTTAATGATGTCGCCAGCGCGCACCTCCACGCCAGCCTTGGTGATCATTGCCTTGAACGTGTAAAACACGTTGTCGACGCTCGCATCGACCGCTTTGTCTGTGAGGTAGAGGGCGCAATCAAATTCGCTGCCGATGTCGAGCCGCTGGATCAGCTGCAGCATCAGCAGCGGTGTTTCGGTAACGCCTGAGGTGGTGTAGTCGAACGCGCAAACTATGGAGCCGCTGCCACTGAGGATGCCAGCGCTGTAGAGCTGGCGGAATTTGTCGCTGAGCGCCGTAGCGTCGATGGCCTCACGATCAGTGGCAAAGGTGTAGTCGATTACGTTGCCGAGTACACTGGCGCTAACATCACGCACCTGATAGCGGATCGGCACCGCATCGCCGACAAAATCGACAAGGTCGTACTCATTGGCACGAACGTTGTTGATCGCGTCCTCAAAGCTGGCGAAGAACCGCAGGCCGCCGGCGGCGTTGACGTTCACATAAGCGCTAATGCTTTGCTCGACCGTGTTGGTCGACCAGACCGCAGCGTTGAAGAACAGTAGCCCTCGAGCATCTTCGGTGCTGATGTCGACCCGGTCGCCAGTCAGCAAGTTCTCCCCGGCGCCGTCGAAGCTCAGCCGGTTGAGGTTGGTGTTGATGTCAGCCGCCTCCACTCGATCGGTCAGCTCGCCAATGTTGACCGCTGTGGCGCGGCGCAGGCGGACGTTTCCCTTGGTGCCAAGGAAGAACGTCATGCGATCACCCCTCCAGCCACGAAGTCACCGTCGACCGAAAACTGGATCGGCACCACGACAAGTTCGCCAGTGCTGACGCCGACCTGCGCAGACGTGATGAAGGCAAAAAACTCGATGTCGTCGGCGGATCCGGCGCCGACCCGCAGCTTCAGTTTTACGCGGTCTGCATCAGTGATTGCACCGACCTTTTGGATCTTGCTGAGCAGTGATGTGAACTCGGAAAAGCTTGCCGATTCGCTGCCCTCAAGACGGTAGTAGAGCAGAGAAGCGCTGCCGCTGGCGGACTTCAGGCCAGGGGTGAAGGTGCTTGCGGTGCTGTCGACGACGGTGGTGCTGAGCAGCTCAACGCTGGTCTCCAGCGACCAATCTCGGATCTTGGCGACGGGCTTGTACGCCGAGCCGTCCCAGAATTCCAGTTTTCCAGTCCGACCCGTGTAAAAGCCCATGAACGGCGACCCAGTCTGAGATCAGGCTAGCGAACAGTGAACAGGTTATCCGCGAAGTCAGCAATCAAGCTCAAGGTCTGCGAGCCGGACTCAATGCACGGATGTTCCACGGCCTTCACGGTGACCTCGCCTTCCTCATCCATTTGCACCTCCGTCACCCGGAATACCCGCTTGCGGGTAATCGTGGTGCCGAGCACAAACAGCCGGCCGGCATAGGGCGCAAGCGCTGCAGCCGTGCCATTGGTGACGGTGACGCTGTCGACGGTGATGACACCGCTGCCGGGCTGGTAGACCAGCGCCTTGAGGCCACTGCCATTCGGCACTTGGCCAATGGGTGTATTGAGCGCGCCGCCATCTTCGATCACGCCGGTGCTGACGCGATCCCACTGGTTTTCGCCGATTGCCACATAGATGTAGCTGCCCGGCTCTAGCACGCTGTCGGTTGGGAAGGTGGCGAAATCAATCGCCCGGCGCACATGACGGCGCTGGTTGCACAGCAGTTTGCCGAACAGGATCGCCTGACTGCGGTTGGTGACGTACTGCGAGATGTCGAAGGTCTGGCGGACAGCGTTGGCTTCAGTCACATCCGAACGGCTGACCTCAACGCTGCGGTTGCGCGGGAACACGCCGTCGACCTCGGTGTCGCGGTAGATCACCGACGCAATCAGATCCTGGACATTGCTGCCGAAGTCGATGAATTCCTCGCGATAGCTGTCCTCAAGGATGTTGCCTTGGTTGAACAGCGCGGTGATTGGCACCGAGCGGGTGATGTTGCCAGCGCCGTCGACCGGCACTGCAGGCACCAAGGTCTCGCGGCCGCCGACACGACCCAGCTCGAGCAGCGAGAACGGCGCGACTTCAGCCCAGAACTGTCGCCATGGCACCTGCTCGGCAATTACCGCATCCATAAACAGGTTGTTCTGCCGGCAGAACTTCTTGGCCAGTGCCAGTGCCTGCAGATCAATGCCGCCGATCTTGGCAAAGCGGCCGATGCCGTTTTGCGCATCAAGGATCGTGTCGAGGAAGATGTCAGGCGCATAGCTACTGCTGGCATCTGGCTCCGCGGGGTAGGTGCCGTCATCGCGCAACCGGCGGACCCTTTTGCCCTTCTGCGCAAACACCGACACCGAACGCAAATCCTGGATGCCTTGGCCGCTGTAAGCATTGAAGCCAAGCAGCGTGATGCCCTGGTACAGATTCGGGTACAGGCTGAAGGCTTCGGTCCGCTGCTCGGTGACCGCTGAAATGGTGAACTCAGGACCACCTTCAAAGCTGAAGCTGGTCTGGGTGTCGGAGCGAACAGAGAACAACCCCCACTCGTCCACTTCATAGGGGTTGACGTTGAGCGGTGGCTTTAGGCCCTGCCGGCCGCGCAGCGATCCAAGGAAGGTAAATTGGCCGCCGGCCGGGCCATTGATGGTCACTACGTCGCCGCTGTTCTCCACATAGGCAAAATCAGCAAAGCCGTGATAGCTCATTTCGGCGGCTGGTTCGGCGATCGGATCAAAGCGGAACTGCCAGTTGCCGAGGTTGTCGCCGGCGATGAACTTCAGCGACATGAAATTGTCGACATCAGCGCCGCGGCGGACAGCGAAGATGTAAGGCACTCGGGTCCACTCTTGGCCGGTGCGGCGATAGCGCAGCCAGAAGAACGCAGAGCGCATCTTGGTGCCGTTGTCGCTGTCGCGATAGCGCTTGACGCTTTCTTCGCCGTACTTCTTGGCACGGCCTTGGATTCGCTTGAATACCTTTGCTTTGAGCGCAAAATCCACCACGCGGCACTGAGTGATAGTCTCGTAACCGGCCTCCTCCATCTTCACTAGGCACTTGGTGTTGAAGAAGTCGTTCCAGCTGTTGGGGTTGTCTAAATACCGCTGCAGCTGATCAACGCGCTGCTGCTTGGCGGCAATCTGACTGCGCAGGCTGTCATCACGCGCAGCCATCGCGGCCAAGTCGAGGTTGTTGGCGTCTGAAACAAGATCGGAGATTTCGCCATTTAGGCGTTCCTCCCACCGGCGCAGATCACGCTTTTCCTGCTTAAGCGTTTTGCCACGGCCGGGAATTGCCTCGTCCGCAAAGCCGTACTGGCGAAATGCCCAGTCAAGCTTTGCCTGCGCCCGCTTAATTGCAGCATTAACTGCCCTTATTTCGTCTCTCCATTGAGCGATGCGAGTGCGGTTGCGCTGATCTCTTAATTTATCAAGTTCGTTTTCAATTAGATCCCTAAGCTCTTTTCGCCGCTCACGATGACCGTCTACTCGCGCAGCGTAATCCCGAACCATCGGATCAAAGATCTCTGCGTTATTCAGGATGTAATCGATCTCGCCTGAAGACCATTTGCGATCGGTGAAATCGTCGATCAGATCCTTGTATTGACGTATTTCGGCGAGCTTTGCCCTGACGCGATCACCAACGCCCGGCTTGAGGATTGGCGGGTTGCGCAGTAGCTGATCGTTCAGCGACGTGATTTCCCTTTGCAGTACGACGATTTCGCGCTTGGCTTCGACGCCATTCTTTTTGAAGTCCTCAGTGCCGTAGTCTTCGACCGGGCATATGCCAGCCTCGACGCACTCCATTGCCACGCGCATGGAGCCGTCTTCCAGCTCCACGTTTTTGATCGGTGCTGCCACGCGGAACTTTGCGCTACCAAGCTTGTAGGTGCTGGCAGCATCGATGTAGCTCGACAGTGTGCGACGCAGTTCCTTGGCAGCTCGAGCCGTGTCGTTGCCGCCTGAGCTGATCCTTTTGAAGATCAGCGTCATCCGTTGACCGACAGGTACCACCGGGCGGGCGTCGTTCAAGACGTTGAGCGGCCAGTAGCTTTCAAGGCCCTCGATCTCAATGCCAAGCGGCGCGTCCTGTTCATCGCCTTCGTCGTCGCGGTCGATGTAGTTGACATTGATCGGGATCGGCGCGTAGACGCCGAACTTGGTCATGGTGCTGGGCGAAAACGCCTGGCTGAAGCCTTCGGTGTGCTGATCGCCGATCAGGGTCGGCCGATAGGCGATGCTGCTGGTGGCCTCGCCGATGCGCGTCGGGTCGCTTTCGTCACCACGGAGCAGGTCGCCAAATTGCAGTGGCCGGTTGGCGCCGAAATAGGCCCAGGTCTTGCCCGCAGCAAACTGCCGGATAGGGGTCTGACCAAAAGCAATTCGGCCCGGGGCAATCTGCTCGATATTGGACGCGCCGATCGCCAGCAGCATCTGCATGAACTGACTGGAGCCTTCAGAGTGAACGGCAGACCAGATCAGCGAGGTGGCAACACGCACGCCACCGGTCGGGTTGTCGTCGGTATTGCAATAGACAAGGTTGACCGGGTCCCCGTATTTGGCCAGCTCTTGCTGCGAGTTGAAGCCAAACCGGGGGGCAAAGGCTTGATCGCGGCGCTGGCGAGCATTCTTCTGCTCCGGTAGCTCCGGCTTGGGTGCAAGCAGGATGCTCGCCACCTGAAACAGGATGCCGACCACTGCCAGCACGATGCTGACGGGTTCGCCGCGTAGCTCCTGCAGTTTCTCTTCGGGCGAACGCGTGAAATCATGCTGCGCCGACAGGAAGTCGAGGTACTCCTCCTTGGAGACCTTGAGCGCACGGATCAGCTCGTATTCGTAAGGGAGGAGCTTCCGCGTCATCGCACCATCCAGAAGAAACGCCCGACGCCCTGCGGCAATGAAGCTTGGATAACATTCTGCCCCGGACCGATGAAGATCGCCCGGTTTTCAACGCAGATTCCCAGCGCACCGCCAGCTGCAGCCGGCAAAAGCGCCACAGCGCCATGCCAGGGCGCCTGCAGGCGGCTGCCGTGCTGCAGCAGCCAGCGGGCCAGCAGGCGACGCGGGAAGTTGTCCTCGCTGTAGCGCTCGTAGACCCAGGCAAAATGCTTGCGGTAGTCGCTCAGGCCGAGCCGGTCGCGCACCTCGCAGACCAGCTGAAAACAGTCGGTCAGCCCGCTGCCATCGCCGGGCCGGTGACCCCAGCCATATCTGAGCCCCACCAGATCGTTCATCGCAGGTAGAGCTCCGAATTCAGCGGCAGCGGGCCCACCATCTCGCGGGTCAAAGTGCGCCCGGGAAAGTTAGAGCCGACACTGTCGATCGCCGAGCGGAAACGCAGCTCGATCGTGGTGTCGTTGAAGCTGGCGCCAAGGCCGATGTAGTAGTCGGTGGTGGTGTTGGTAATGCTGCCGGCAGCGTTCAACCAGGCCGTGGTGAGCTCGAGCTCGCTCAGGCGGTTGCCGTTGCCCGATTCGACCAGCACCAGCGCGAAATCGACATGCGGAAACAGCACCTGCAGCTGCGCGTTATCGCCGTTGAGCGTTGCCATTGCACCCTCGGCGCGGAACGGCGCGAAGGTATAGCCCTCGCTTTGCAGTAATGCGCTCTGGCCGATGAAATAGTTCTGATAGCGATGGGTAACCCCATCGGTGGTGCGCAGCTTGAAAAACTGACAGATCCGCAGCTCGGCCATCAGTAGTCGAGCTCCCCGAGCAGCGTGATCGAGACGCGGCTGCGGCCGATATAGACCGACTGCACCTCAGGCGGCGAGGCATACTCCCACTTGATGCTGGTGGGGCTTTGGATGTAGCCGCGCAGCGTGTCGCTCATGCCGGCAAACAGGTCATTGGGCAGCGTGAAGCGCTCAAAGCCGCCGCTCGATCCGTTGTAATGCGCCAGCAGTTGCGAGGTCGTGTCGTCCGAGACGTTGTCGTAGTCGAGCTTCAGCTGGAAGCCGGTGGCGCGGTTGCCAAAAGCACGCTTGGTCGTTGCGCCGGACAGCGCCCGGTAGACCTTCACCGGGAAGCCGCCGAGCTTGAAGCTCCGGTTGCTGGGCTTGATTCCTGGAAACTGTTCAGCCATCAGCGCAGCCCCACTCGAGTTCGGGTGGATGGGCTTTGCTGCAGCCTATCAAGGGTCATGGTCATGCCACGCTTGGCCCCATCACGCGATGCAGCGCGGCGGGTCTCGGCCATGGCGGCCTCCAGCTGATCGCGGCTGACGTACTCGACACCGCCGATGTTGGTGCTCTGGAAGCTCATGTTGAGCACCGGAGAGCCGCCACCCTGCGTCGGACCGGCGCCCATGACCTCGCGCATTTTGTCCTGACCCTGCAGAGCCACCGGGATGCGGCGGCCGTCGGGCAGGGGGACATACGCCTCAGGCTTGCTGCCCTCGCCGTAGAGCGCCAGCTGGGGCCGGTTGGCAACGCCACCGCGGGCGTACTTCTTGAGCGGCACCGGGCCGCGGGAGGTCATAACTCCGCCGTTGGCAAAAGCCATGCCGGCGGGCATCTGGGCCAAAGGCACGTCGACGCCTTGGACGACACTGCCGCCACCACCACTGCCACTGAATGCGCCCAGCGCCTTCAGAATCGTCTGCAGCGTGATCATCACCAGCTGCTTGGAGATGATGTCGGCTGCCATCTTCACGAACGCCTGGCCGATGTTGGAGAACATCTGGCTCAGCGTTTCCTTGATCGATTGGCTACCGCTGACAAGCCCGGTCACAGCCGAGCTGATTGCTCCGCTGATCTCGGTTTCCATCACCCGAGAAACGCTGATGATCACGTTCTCGAAATTGGTCAGCTGCTCCAGCTCCTGACGCAGCTGGCCGATGCGACCCGACAGCGCCACGCCGGCTGCGGTCTGCGCCTGCGCCAGTGCGTTAATCGCCGTGATCTGGCGCTCGTAGGCAGCGTTGGTGAGCTCGATCTCGGCGCGCACCGATGCGATCAGAGTCGGATCCTGCTGCTCGGTGGCGAGACGCAGGTTCTCGTTGAGCTGGGCAAGCTTGTCGGAACGCTGCAATTCGATCTCTGCAATCCGCATTTGCGCATCAAGCAGCTCGGGACGCATACCCTGCGCTTCCAGCTGGATCCGCTTGGCGAGCAGCGCATTGTTGTCTTCCAGCGCCTTGGCCTGGTCACGCAGACCTTGCGTCTGCTGCTGGGCAAACTGCTGCGGGATCAGCGTCTCGATCCCTTGCACCTGAGCGCGGTCCAGCCCAGCCAGGGCCCGAGCCTGATCGAGCCCGGCACCAGCGACGCCCAGCTGCCCCTCAGCGCGCACATCGCGGCGAGCCTGGGCGCCAGCCCCGGCCGGGCCGCCAGCCGTGCGCATTGCGCTGCCGGCCATCAGGTGCAGGGCACGCATGGTGCCCTCGGGCGTCATCACCTCAATGGCGTGACCGCCGGCGCCGGTGTTGCCAAGGTCGCGGCCGAAAGTAGCGCCGCCCTTGAGCGTGAGCGCCGAGCCGGCCGGCGTACCGAAATCGATGCCGCTGTGGAAGCTGCGGCCGAACAGGCTGCGCGGGCCGTAGGGGCTGGTGACACCGAACGAGCTCGGCGCCTTGCCGTTGACCAGGAAATACTTGTCGGCATCAGCCTTGGTGATCGGTCGCCCGTCACCCCATCGCAGGTCGAGATGCGCGCCGGTGCTCTGGCCGGTGTTGCCGGTGCGAGCAACGATGCCGGTGGTCGGTGTGCCGCCGCCGCCAGAGGTGACGGCTTCCATGCGGGTAGCCGAGCTCAGCTCCTGCTGCGCCTGCCGGATGCCGAGATCGGACTCGAACAACCGCTTGCGCAGATCGCCAAGCCGGTTTTGCAGCTCGACGAACGACCGCGCCGATTCGCTGCGGATGCCCTCAAACGTGCCGGCCCAGACATCACGCTGCTGCTGGATCCGCTCCTGCTCGTAGTCGTAGCGCCGGCGCACCAGATCCATCTGGTTGCGGAACACCGCGTTCTGCAGGTCGATCTCAGCCTTGGCCGTTGCCTCGTTCAGCCGCTGCTGTTCGGCAGCGAGGCGTTCAGCCTCCTTGGCGGCCTTGTCGGCCTTGTCCTTGCCGCCGCTGGCGTCGCTCGGATCGGCGAACTTGCTCAGCTGCTTCTGGAGATCCTCGAGCTCCTTTTTGGCGACCTCGGCCTGCGTCGGGAACTTCAGCGGATCAAGGGCATTGAGCGTCTTCTGCGCCTTGGCGATCTGCGTCTCAATGATTTGCTTGTCGGTGACGTTGCCGAGGAACAGCCGCGCCCCAGGCACCCAGAACCGCGCCCATTCCTTGCTGTTGTATTCGGCAAGGTCTTTCTGCGCCTTGCTGAGCGACTTCTTCGCGTCCTTGACCGCGCTGTCGACTTCTTCGCGGGTTTTGCCGGCATAGTCGGCCGCCGGGTCGTAGTCGCGCAGCTCCTTGATCTGGGCCCGCAGCTCGGCGATTTTTGCGATGCCGCGCACCAGCACGTCGATAACGACGGTGACGATGCCAAGCTTCAGCAGGCCGCCGATCGCAGCCCTCAGTGCCACCACCTTCGGTGTTGCCAGCGCCGCAGCTGCCGCCGCCTGAGCGCCACCGGTCTGCAGTGCCGCAAAGGCCGCCACGATGCCCGGGCGCAGCGCAACGAACGCCTTGACTGCCAGCGACAGCGCGCCGAACTGCACGGCGAGCCGAGCAATGCCGGCGATAATCTCGGCGTTATCGACAATCGCCTTGAACGCCAGTGCGATCTGCTTGGCAGTCGAGATCAGCGTCGGGCCGACATCACGCAGCAGGTTGCCGAACGCATCCTGGATCTGGGCCCCGACCGGCAGCAGCGCAGCGCCGAACTGCTGCTGGAAGTTCTTCAGGTCGCGAGCGAACCGTGCGCCGGCATCTGCATCCGACTTTGAGATCTTCTCGGCGGTTGCGGTGTAGCGCTCACCCAGCGCCACCACGAACTTCATCACGTCGTTGAGGCCGACGACGCCCTGCTCGAGGTCCTTCTGCAGCTGCGGCAGGCTGCGGCCGGTTGCCTCGGCAAACAGCGTCACCGCGCCCGGCAGTCGTTCACCGAGCTGGCCCTGCAGTTCTTCCGCCGAGACCTTGCCCTTTGAGAAGATCTGGCTCATCGCCAGCAGCGAGCCCTGCACCTCTTCGGCGCCGCCGCCGGTGGCCTTGATGGCTGCAGCGACGTTCTTGAACACCACCTCGGCGTCCACCACCTTGCCGCCAGCGCCGATCACAGAGGCGCTGAGCTTGGTCATGCCCTGCGTGCTTTCCAGCAGCGGCACGTTCAGGCGGTTGGTGACATCAGCCGCAGCCGCCAGCGCACGCTCGTAGCTCTGCTGATCGCCGACCACACCCTTGGTGGCGATGCGCAGCTTCTCGATCTGCGCTGCGTAATCAGAGGTGCCGGCAATCGACTGCCGGAACATGCCGACCTGAGCGCCGACAGCGCCGCCAGCCAGCGCACCAGCTGCCCCGCCAAACGCAGCGCCGATGCCAGCGCCGACCAGGCCCTCAGGGCCGCCGAACACGCCCGATGCAGCAACTGCGCCAGCGGTCTGCGCAAACTGCAGCGCCCTGCCGCCGCGTTGCTGCGCACCAGTCGCCCTGTCGAGCTGCGCCTGGTACTTGTTGATCGTGCCGGTGAGCTTGCGGTACTCAGCGTCGGTCAGCGACAGCTGGGCACGCACATCCTTCAGTGCGTTGATCGATCGCCGCAGGTCGTTTTCGGTGCGATCAGATGCGCCGCCAAGCTGCAGGGCGGCATTCTTGAGTTTCTGGAGATCGGCCGCAGCCGGTGATGCAGTGCTCTGGAGCTGGCGGACGGCATTCTTCAGGCTTTCGACCTGATCCATCCCCCGGAGGAGGACCTCGATCCTGGCTCTGATCGTCTCATTTGCCATGGTCGTTCAGCACCTGAAGAGCGGCCGCTTCCATGACCTGGATGCCCTCCAGCACGGCCTTTGGATCCTCAACCGAGTATAGGCCGCACAGCCACTGCAGCACCTCGTACTTCAGGCCGGTGAAGCCACCCATGACGACGTTCCATTGCGTCTGCAGACGCAGGAACATCATCACGATCTCCCAGTTTTCGTCCCAGACTTCAAAATCCTTTTCCGGTTCAGGACCAGGCAGGACGACACCCATCAAGCGGGCATCGTCCTCCGAGTCATCCTTCACGGAACCGCCTGCGGCCCAATGGCGAGCCGCGTCCTCTAGTTTTTTGCTTTGCCGCCTTCCAGGCTTGCCAGGTAGGCGGCGATGATCCCTCGGGTGAAGTAGGGATCGTCCAGCATTTCCTTGAGCGTGCTCTTGGTGAAGGGCAGTTCCTTGCCGGACTCGTCCGCAATGCCCTCCCAGCCAGTCAGCACCGTTTCGATGAGGTCGAGATCGCCCTTGTCGATCAGCTGCTGGAATTGAGAGCGGCCGATGCGCTTGAAGATCGCATCGAAGGTCTCGCTTTCAAACCGGCCGCCGTCGACGGGTGATTCAACGGTGACCGGCCACTTGAAAGTCGAAGACTTCTTGCGGACGAATGCCATGCAGGTGAGCTCCGTGATCAGGTGAAGACTAGGCTGACTTCGTCGTTTCCGGCAGAAGTCGGGATCGCCACATAGGGCAGGTTCAGCATCTGGATGCCGTCGCTGTCGCTATAGGAAGGATTGGTCAGGTCGACCTTCTGGGCGGTGAAGGCAACGATGTTGCCTGCAGTGGTGCCGTGGGTGAAGGTCAGGCTGCCAGTGGTGTTGTTGTTGGCGACCGTGAAGTAGTCCTTCTGCGCAATGGTCGGCGCTTCGATCACGACCTCGCCGGCGGGGGCGCGGTTGGTGATCAGCACCTGACGGGTGCAGCCGATCAGCTCGCGGTGGACAACCTCGTTGGCCACGTCAAAGCTGACGTTCATCAGGCAGCCGGCATAGGACAGCAGGCTGAAGTTGGAGGTGTTGCCCTCCTTGAAGATCAGCGGGGTGGCCTGGTTGGTGTAGGTGGTGGCCGGAGCAACGGTGTCGGTCGGCGCGTTGTAGATGCCGGTCATTGTGAACGAGATCACCGGGATCTCATTCAGGTTGCAGGTCATCGTAAAGGTGCCGCGGCAGCCGGTGGCCTTGTGCAGCACGCCATCGTTGTTGAAGTAGATGGTGGCGCTGGAGAAGCTGGAGCTCACCGGCGCGTAGGTCACGCTGGTGGTGGCAACAACGGTCTCGGAGAAGCCGCAAGCCTTCAGCAGGGCGCCAAAGCGCGGTGCAGTGCCGGCTGTGCCAGAACCAGCCAGTTCCACCTCAAAGGTGATGCCAACGCGGGTGTTGGCGAGCAGCTGCTCGGAGTTGCCCAGATAAGGGCGGATCAGGTCGCGGCTGACAGTGTCGGCCTCGAGCGGGGTGATGTCCAGATTGCGAACCAGGACGGCATCAGCGCCGGCGGGGGTGCTATCGGTGCCGTAAGTGGCTTCAGCTTTCGCCAGAATCAGGCGCTTGCGAGTCAGGAGCGGCATTGCTCGTTACCTCAGGAGTTGCGTGAGCAGGGGTGACAGCCGGCTCAGTCCGCTCGATGAGCTTCCGCTTGCCGGACTTAGGGTCCAGGAGGTAAGTGCCTCCTTGCCCATGGTATTGATCGATTGTGGTAGCCATCATCAAGCCGCCAAGTTGGTGACAGAGGATCTGTACCGCACAAGGTAATCGCACATGACGACGCCTGCCGGTTGATCAGCCTCGACTGTTTGGAACTCTACTCGTTGTGGCTGAATATCCATGGCGAGACCGCCAAGCGTCAGGTCAGCCATCAATTTGCTGTGCAGCGATTCCACAATCGGATCCGCAGCCTGATCCGGGATGGTGGCGCGCACCACCACTGCAATGCGCACAGTCAGCGACCAGTCCAATGTCGGCAGGCTGGTGTTCTGCTGGGCAACGTCCTCGATCGGTTCAACAACAATCGCCGGGCTCTCTTGCCGCGCCATCGGCTCGACCCGGCTGCGATAGATGCGCGTGCTCACCTGCGCGGTGCCGGTCAGCGCCGTGCGAATTGCAGCAAGGATCTGTTCGCGCTTGGTCATGGCATCAGATTAGCGGTGGTCGCCACAACAGGCGCGAAGGATGGAGTGAGAAATCAGGACTTCTGCAGCATGATTTCGCAGAACTTGCCGTCATCGATCAGCATGTTCTCGCGAACGGTGTAGGCAGCACCGTCAACAGTGATGCTGTCGCCGTATTTCAGGGTGCCGAACACCGAGGCCCGGCACGTCACCTTGTAGTCGGTGGTCAGCACCATCCCGTCGGCTACTACCTGGCTTGGCATGTCCAGGATTCCCTTGGCCGTTACCGCACCGGCGGTGCAGGTCACACCGAAATCCTCGAGGAACACATCCAGGTCTTCGGTGATCACAGCGGCACCGCCTTCTGTCGTGCAATCAGGCTAGCCGCATCGCTTGCCAGCACCGCAACCTCGGTCCCGGCCCACGCCGGCTGGCCCTTGATCATCACGTCACCGGTCAGCCGGATCCGCACCTCGCCGCGGTGACTCACAGTCGGTGCGATCTGGCGCAGGTGCTCCACCCGGATCGCGTCAATCGCGCACTCAAGGTCGTTGCGGCCATAGGCGATCAGCGCCTTGTGCCCGCTCACCTCAAGCCCGCCCGGGAACACGCACAGCGGCTGCCAGCCCTGCGCACCATCCGGCGCACCCCATTCCTCCTTGGCCGTCAGCACCGGTGCGCTCGACACCATCATCGGTGCATGCGGCGCCGTAGCGCCAAACGTCAGCCATGCCGCGTGGTACAGCCGGCTGCGGCGCGGGTGCTTCTCCCAGCTGTGGAACATCGTCAGCTTCTGGCCCTGCCAGTCGACCGCCGGCGTGCCGCCGCTTATCCGTCCCCAGCGCCAGCGCACGGGCGAGCTGCGCCATTCCTGCACCACCTCGTCGCCCTCGAGCTCGAGCACCGTCCAGCCGGCAGCACCCATGTCGTAGATACACCGCAACGCACCCTCGGCTTCGAAGAACGTCCAGTTCTTCTCCTTGCTGCTCCAATCGTTGGCGCCGTATTTCGGTATCCACAATGTGGACACGGTCCAGCTGCGGCCCTTTTTGGCCAGCTTTCCATACGCCTGCACGCACTTCCAGCCTTCCTTCAGGCCGTAGCGAGCGATGGAAAACGCGATGTACGTACATTCGCCGTACACGAAAAGCCTTGGATCCTCGAGCGAGCATCCCTTTTCAACGCCCGGCACCTTCAGCCGTTGATTGCGCAGCACGTTGCGCGCACCATCCATCTCGGCCAGCACAATCTCGCTGACCTTGAAGTTTTCCGGCTCAGACCGGTATGCCAAGAGAAAGCCCTCCCCGGTGCGAACCAGGGAGGGGTTGTAGTTTCGCTTGGCCTCAATCAGCCCAGCGATCATGCTCAGGACAGAGCGCCGGTGCCGTAGCAGAAGGCTCCAGCTTGCTTCACAGCGAAGTCCACATCCTGCAGAGCAATGATGCGAACGGTGCCGCTGGTGGCGCCGGCATAAGGATCGAGGGTCAGATCCAGACCGGACCACAGGCCCATGATCATCTGGTCGAAGGCACCGAAGATGATGTCGTCGAAGGCCAGCTGGTTGGAGATCACGGCGGGGTAGCCGTTCACTTCGTTGTTCTCGTACACGAAGCCAGCAGCCACAGCAGAGGCAGACTTGGCGGTGGACTTCAGAGCGCCGCGGGCAGCAGCGTTCATCAGGTAGAACAGCGAACCGGCGTCGGCGTTGTCCTTGGCCACCTCGGTCTCCATGTCGATCAGCTCGGCGAAGGTGCCGTAGCCGGTCAGAGCCTTGGTGTTGATGCCAACGGTGTTCACCAGACCGAGGGGCTGGTTGCTGGAGCCGGAGCCGTAGATGCCAGCGCGGTCGATCTCGAGGGCGATCACGCGAGCCAGGTCGTTGCGCACCATCTGCTCCACGTCGATGGAGCTCTGGAGCAGCAGGCGGCGGCTGTAATCCACGAAGGCGCCCACGGTCTTGGGCGACATGGTCACCTGGCCGAGGGTTTCCTGGCTCTCGGTAGGAGCAGAGCCTTCACCCACCCAGTAAGCAGTGGCAGCGCCGGTCTGCTTGGGGATGGCGATGTTGCCCTGCAGGCCGTTGAGCACGGTGGCGCCCACGTTGGCCAGAGCCAGCTTGTTGCGGAGCAGCTCGATGAACGAGCCGGCCAGCAGGTCGGTGGCAACCAGGTTGCCGCCGGCGGTTGCGGTGCCGACGTTCAGGTCACGACGGAGCACCTCGTTGGGCACCATCAGACCGTTGGCGGGCTTGCCGTAAGCCTTGGCAGCAGCGTCAGAAACCTCACGCTCGAAAGCGGCGGCTTCGGCAGCCTGCTTGTCGCCAGGGTTGGCGAGGTAGTTCAGGGCGCGCAGGAAGGAGTAGCTGCGGGTCTCCTTCTCGTTAAGGCCGACCTCGGAGGTCGATTCGATGCGGTGCTCCACTTTGGTGCTGCGGGTGTCGATTTTTTCGAGGAAGGCAGCACGGGCCTCGTCGAGGCTGCGGCCACCGTCGATGAGCTCGCGTGCAAGCTCGGTCATGCCGTGCTTGTCGCCGAGGGCGGTGATGGATGCGATACGGCTACGCTCGGCCTCGACGGCCTTGGACCGGATCACCTCCACGTCAGGGGTGGTGTTCTCCATGTGAACCTCAGGTTCTTGAGGGGTTGGTGATGCGGCGGTGGCCGCAGAGTCGATCGCAAGCGACCGGCCGATTCCGATAGTCGGATCTGCAGGCACACTAACAACCGAAACTTCGTACGGACTCCAACGAGTGGCTACGAAGTTGTCGCCACGCTCCTCCATCTTGTCGATGGCATAACCAAAGCTGACGCCCCGAAGAACGCCATCCTTGACATCAGCCATCACCTCCTTGGCGAAGCTGTTGCGGGAGAAGCGGACCTTGACGTAGCCGCGCTTCTTGTCGCCGTCGATCCATGCCCGCTCAACCACACCCACCACCCGATCAGGGTTGTGGTTGAAGAGGAGCGGAGCACCGTCATTAAGACGGCTCAGATCAGCGGCGTCACCCTCGTGACTCAGCACTTCGTTTCCGAAGTACCGGGCCACGGGGTATTCGGAACTGAAGGGAAACTCAAACGAGCGATCATCGAGCTCGCGGAATGCGGTTGCCTCGGTGCGCTGGTACTTGCCCTCCATCGAGCGGAGTGCATCGATCTTGGTCAGGGTGCTGAAGCGGTGGCCAACCATTGTCTCAGTTGCCTCCCACCCTTCGGCGCCTTCGCTGAAAATCCGAATCAGTGCAGCCGGATCTTCTTCGCTGGCCTCGATGCTGAACTCGCTGTCGGGGACACCCAGCGTGCCCTCGCGCATGATGTGCTCGATCCGGCCGCGGGCGCGACCGCCGGAGCTGTTCCAGCTGACGAAGTCACCGGTCTTCAGGTCACCGGGCTTGGCGCGCTCGATCACCAGCGGCATCACTTCTTCCACAGCCGCTTCTTCGGCCTCGGTTTCAGCTTCCGGGTCTTCACCAGCAAGCGTTTCGATCACATCTTCGACCACTTCGGCCATGTGCTCGGCTACTACTTCGGCGACTGTTTCGCCGATTGCAGCTACTTGCTCTTCCGTCAGATCGTGCATTGCACGCTCTTCTTCCGGCGCTTCGTGTTGTTGTTCCTTGAGTTCGTCCATCAGTTAAGCGGTCCCTCTGGACGCTCAGATTGAACTCCATCTACCTTAGACGCTTTCTTGCGACGCGATCTGGCGGCAGGGCGGCGGGGAGGCGCTTGCGTTGGACTCTCCTCCCCGCCTACCGACGACTCCTGTGGGGGCTCAGGGGAGGTCGGGTTCATGTCGGCGTCCAGCTGGACACCAAGATCAACTGCAGTCTTGCGCTCGCGTGCAATCTGCTGAAGGTTCTCATCCAGATCGCCGCCCAGCTGAGCGCAGATCTGAGCCTTGGTCATATAGCCCGCCGCTTCCATCTCGCGGTACGCCTTGACCTCCTTCAGCGGATCGACCCAGCTCCAGCCACGCGCCAGCCATTTCGGGCTGTCATAACGCTCGGGCCGCAGCTCGTAGTCGGGCAGCGCCAACTCGCCGCTCAGCACCGCCACATCCATCCACTCGCGGAAGATCCGCATGTGGAAATTCTCGATCAAGTACTGCTGCACCACTTTCCAGTGGTCGCGGTCCTCGAGCAGCGACAGCCGGCTGGAGCTGTAGTTGGTCTCGCTGAAATCGCGGCTCAGCGTTTCATACGAGCAGCCGAAACCCGACGCGAACCGGCGCGTCTTGGCGCGCACGAAGTCCTCATACTGCGCATCCGGCGACTTCAAATCCGGCACGATCACCGACTGGCCCGGATCCAGATACTTGAACACGCCAGGCTCAAACTCGCTGATCCGCTGGCCGTTCTCGACATCGTCAGCCTCAAGCTCACCCTCTGGTGAGGTGACGAAGCCCATCAGCGATGCCGCCGAGCGGGCACGCACCACTGCAGCCTCTTCGTAGCCGGCCAGCTGATGCGCGTCGGTGATGATCGGCGCGAACCAGGGCACACCGCGGTGCTGGTTGGGGCGCTCCGGCACGAACAGGTGGATCACATCCTTGGCCGGCAGGAAGACATGCTTCACCGTCGCCTTGTCAGTCGAGCCCTGGAACCAGTAGTCGCCCGGGTGACGTGTCAGAAACGCATACTGCACCGGCCGGCCGTAGCGGTCGATCTCAACCCCCATCCGCCATTCGTTGCCCTTGGCGCTCACCGCACCGTTGTACTCATCGTCGAGCAGGTCGCTTTCGATGATCTCCAGCGCCATCGGCACCTTGCTGCCACCGAATGGCTTGCGGTGGATCCTGAACAGCACTTCGCCGCTCTCAGGCAGCGCACCGACGGCCAGCCACTCGAACATGTGGAAGCTGTGCTTGCCGGCCACATCGCAGTGGTCCTTGCGGCACCAGCGCTCCCACTTCGCTTCGATCAGGCCGTTGATGCGGTCGTCGCGCTTGTTGCCGCGCAGGCTCATCACCTGCGACTGCAGCTTGACGCCCTGGCCGACCACGTTGATCTGCGTGGTGCGCTTCGCTTGGCGGGCGTACGGGTTGTCCCGCACCATCTGGCGCGAGCGATCGCGCAGCTTGCGCAGGCTGGTCTTGATCTCAGCGTCAGCGCTGGTGCCGTTGCTGATCCAGTCACTGGTCAGCCGGTTGATGATCGCACCGGCATAGGTGCGACGCCGGCGACGCGGCTGCTCTGGCTGCGGCTTGGGCCCAAATCCAAGGGCCGTCATCACTCGAGTGCGGAGTCCCATCAGCGGCCACCAAAGCGGACAAACATGTTGTGGGGGTTGCCCAGCCCATTGGCGATCATCGCCGCCTTGTTCTCACGGGCAACCACGGCCTTGAGCCGTGATTCAAGCGCCAGCAGCTCAGACAGGTCGTAGCGCTTTAGGTTGCGCGTCCCGATCCGGTACTCCTGCACCGCGCCGCCGCTCATCAGCGAGCGGATCGCAGCTTGTACCGCATCAAGATCCTTCTGCGCCTGCGACCGGCCGTCGAATGCGCTTGGCTGCCCCGCATAGGCAAGGTTTGCCTCAACCGTCAGAGCACCGCTGCCCAGTGTCGTCTTGGCGCCGCCCACATTGGCGGTCGCCACCGCCTGGAAATACCAGTCATCGGCAACGAAGCCAGCTGTCGTCGCCGCCGGGATCGTGAACGTCCAGCCGCTACCAGCCGGCGTGCCCACCACCGTCACACCAGCAACCGTGGCGCCCTGGTGGTTGCGATTCGTGCGCAGGTAATAGGTCAGGCTGTGGTTGCTCCCGTCGATCGGTGCGCCAAACACATCGACCGTGGCCTCATCGCGCCACACGACCGTGTCACCTGCCCGGATTTTGGAAGGAATCTTCACGGCCTCACCACTGGCGGACAAAACTCCGTTTTGGAGCCTTGTTCGATCTTAGCGGGGCCTTTCGCTCCCTTTCTACGGGCTTTTCGAGCCGTTTCTCCAGCTGATCCCAGATTGTTCTTCGGTCATACCGCTGGTACAGCCGATTTAATCCTGCGTACGCATAAACCAGTTCGTCCAACGCTTCATTGCGCTGGCTTGATTTCTTTACCCATACCCTTTCGGGGTAACCGCGAACGAACCTTGTGATCTGCTTTTCTGCAGTCAGTTCCTCGAAATACTCCTTCCCGGCCTCTGCATAGAAGTGCAAATAGCCCGGCCCGGGCTCGTTGTGCTTCAGCCGGCCGAACAGCAGGCTCTTCACCGTGTCAGATCCGACCGGATATACCTCCGCGCCTTTCTTCAGCGCTCGGCCCTTGTGGTTCAGATCCACCTTCGACGGCTTGCCGATCGGTGGCTTGCCCTTCTGGCTCTGACCCTTGATCGCAATCACGCCCATGTTCTGCCGTTCGCGGGCGTACTGGTACACCTCCATCGTGTGGTGGCCGCCGGAGTCGATGCAGATCACGTCCGGCCTGATCTCAGCGCCGAGTGCATGCTTGAACGGCTTCAGCAGGATCTCATCCAGCTGCTTCCACGGCTCCGGCCGGCTCGGGTCGCCGTGGATCACCTGGCGATCAATCAGCCAGCCTTCTTCTTCGCGGCCCCACGCCCAGATCGACAGGCTGAGCCTGTTGTCCTGCACGTCGCAGCCGATCGTCACCGCTGATGCTTCGGCCGGCACCATCTGGCTCTCGTAGAACTCCGCCCGCTCCAGCAGGCTGTCGGCGCCCACCTTCGCCGCATAATCGTCCTCCCAGCTCTCGCCGAGCACGGTGTTGACGAACGTCTTCAGCGCCTCAGGATCTGACTTCGCCTCGAGGAACTCATCGCGCAGGTTGTCCCAGCTCGCATTCGGTGAATAGCTGTAGGCCGCCCAGATGTGGAAGCTGGCGTGCTTACCGTTGCCCGGTGCCGTCGCCCGCCACTGGCCGCGCTCCACCATCCAGCGCTTCTTGGAGTGCGGAATCAGCACACCGCAGCTTTCGCAGACGTAATGCACCGGCGACAGCTGATCGCCCCAGCGCATGTTTGCCCACTTCAGATATTGCATGTGCCCGCAATCGGGGCAGGGCACGAAATACCGCCGCTGATCACCCTGGCTGAACAACCGCTCGATCCGGCTGGCATCCTTCAGGGTCGGTGTCGACCCGGCCACGATTTTGCGGTTCCAGTAATACTCCGTCCGTCGGATGCCGAGCTTGATCTGATCGCCCTCGGGGCCGGCGCTCGGTGGGTAGCCATCCGTCTCGTCGAACATCACGATCCGTCGGCTGACACGACGGAAGCCACGCGGCGAATTGGCGCCAACCAGGCCAAGCGTGCCGCCCGGGTACTGCTTCTGCAGGATCGTGTTCGCGCCGTCCTTGGCCTTGCTGTCAGAAACCAGCCCTTTCAGCACCGGCACATCACGCAGCATCGGCGCGATCTCTTCCTTCGAATAGCCCTGCGCGTCCTCGATTGTCGGCTGCACCAACATCATCGGGCACGGATCCTGGTGGATGTGGAACGCGATGCAGGCGTTGAGGCACTTGGTGTATCCCACCCGGGCGCTCTTCATCACCGAGATCTGCTCGATCGACGGATCGGTGATCGCGTTCATGATGCCCTTCTGGTAGGGCAGCGTGTGCCAGCGGCCGGCCTCGGCACTGCTCTCCGCCGACAGGTAGAAATACCGGTCTGCCCACTCGCTCAGCGTCAGCTTCTCCGGTGGCTTCCACGCCTGCAGCGCTGCCTTCGCGATGTCGTTGATGTCAGCCATCGCTCGCCAGCTCCTCGAGCGCCTCGCGCACGATGTCCTCCAAGATCGCGATCTGGTCCTGGGTCAGGTCGGGGATCCGCTGCTTCGCCTTGCTGGCGATGCCGAGCACCTTGGTGCGGCTGATCGTGATCACCTCAACCCACTTGGCTTCCACCTCGGACGCCCGCACCAGCAGCCCTTCCTTCTCCTTGCGCTCCAGCTCGAGCAGCTCGGCCTTGAGATACTCGGTGCGCGCACGGCTCTCGTTGTATTCGGGGACAATGTCCCCAGGTTCGGGTTCGGTGAGTGATCGGTCTCGTTTGGGTCGCTCTGGAGGAAAGGCGGTCTCGCCCATCGGCGGCTTGGGGCCGACGCCGATTTTGGCCATGGTGTTGGCGAACCAGTCCTCGCGCAGCGTCTCGGACTTGATCAGCTCCTTGCCGTCAGAGGTCCGCACGACCGGGAGCCGGCCCTGCTTGATCGCCTTGTAGACCGCCGTGCGGGACACGCCCAGCGCGTCGGCCGCCTCTGACTTGCTGATGAGCGGCACGGGATGCCGTTGATGTGAACCGATGTTACAGGTTTACAGTCTTGGTTGACACTATCCCCAAAACGCTGTCCTGGAGGGTAGTCTGGTCGGTTGCCTCGTTGACGGGGAAAGGGGGGTCTTTGCGTGAGACAGGCTGGACTCAAACCAAGTTGCGCGGCTGATGCCTAGATCAATATCGAGATTCGAATTCACCA
>Ga0129333_10001100_pt1 | contig 24089 bp, 20 predicted proteins | sample CPB6_08_DNA_FD_94474 | JGI IMG/M metagenome (GOLD analysis project Ga0129333, IMG submission 94474) | Freshwater to marine salinity gradient microbial communities from Chesapeake Bay, USA - CPBay_Sum_0.6_0.8_DNA | ecosystem: Environmental > Aquatic > Marine > Coastal | place: USA: Chesapeake...
ACTTTCTTCGAGATTGCTATAATATGAAATGTCATCATAAGTGAAATTCGAACCAGCCTTCAGATAAGAATCAACAGTGAAGATACCATCATTTTGTGGAGAAGGAGCTGAAGAGTGCTTCAAATATTTGTATTGTACATACAATCTTCCTTTTGGAGCTGGATATCCTCTTTTCAACTTTATCGTAGCATGATCATAGTGTGTATTTCTTTGTCCATTATCGAATTCATAACTATCTGTAATATCATATGCATCACTATTCAACATTGCTGTTGTAACGTTAACAGACTGATTTTGTGAATCTGTGATTCTAACAATCTCAACCACATCAGGCACTTGTAAACTTACGACTTTACCTGGTGTTCGTAGTTCCGTCAATATTGTAGATCCTGTATAGTTCGTTGCTCCGATATCTTGAAAAATCATTCCACCTGTAAATGGCGTGTTAGTTGTGGTGTTCGCATCTTCTAATGTATCAGCGCCACCCATTTCAAAAGCAACTTTCGAGTGAAGATCATAACCTGTAATTAGTGGTATGAGTTGTTTTCCACGAATCGTTCCAGAATTAGTATTATTGGCATTATTAACTTTACTCTTTATCAAAAGATCGACAGTGACACTAGGAACAGTCAAATTTATAGTAAATTGCTGTGTGCTAATAGCTGTTACAGTAAAATTATTATTAGCTAAACTCAAGACCCGACCAGGATAAATTCCATATTGAACATTAGCAGTCTCAGAAGAATCTACAATACAAATAATATTATCAATAATTAAACTATCCGAGATAACACCAGGAACACCAGAGAATGGGAAAGTATCTGTTCCTTCAGAATTAATTGTGATTAATCCGCCAACATCACTGGTTTTTCCGCCATAATATTTTACTGCATAATATTCTAGATTCGAAATTGTGCCAGCTTTTATCGCATCATATGGAATATCGAAAATTTTACTGTTTCTTTTCGGTTCTTCTATAAACGTAAATCCCGTCGTCGATTCTATCGAATCAGTGTGTACATTTGCACCAAAGGTTAAAGCTGTTCCACTGTATCTTGTTAAACCTTTAGCATTTTTAAAATCTGATTGTATTCTTATGGCATTTGCAGAAGGAACAAAACTTAATGATGATGACAAATTAATCGTTGTAGAATTCGAACTAGTTATTAAAATTGGGGATAGAATTGTACCTAAACCATCCGTTATCGAAAAGTACATATTTGCATAAGCATTAGTCACATTTGGCGAAAGATCGGTTGGAAGAAATATTCTAGTTGATGTGTGACTACCAGGAGAAAGAGTACCTGTAATAGGTGTTGTATTCGCATTAAACACATTAACAATAAACGAATGAGTGTTTCCTAATGTCGTTGTATCGGAATCATTATATCTCATCATCGAAGCATTCAAAGTTCCTATTTTTGTGGAATTATACTTCGCTGTTGTTGTTAAGTCAACGTTCGCTCTAGGAACGCAGTGTACATCCAATTCGGGATAAGTTGATATGTCTAAGCTACCAAAAATATTTTCTAAAACAATAGAATTTTCGTAATTGGGAATAAATTCATATCCAATCGCCTTACCTACATCTCTGGAACGATTCAATTCTATTTTTGTTGGTGATATGGTTTGAAATTCATAACCACCAACATATGCTTTACCTGGATCCAGTACAACATCAAATTTACCATTAGCTTCATCACCTTCTTCAAGCGAAATCACAAATGGATCAACAGTGTAATTTCCAGATTCATCATATGTTCTTCTGGATAAAGTCTTTTCTATTTCACTGTAAATCGGATAATCAATCTCTTTAGTTTTGATATCATCAACTATTCTGATAACTTCAAAAAACGAGGATGTATCAGATGAATCGATAGTTCTTTTTGTTAATGTAGTTGTTATTTGAAAACGATTAGCGCCAGGAGCTTGATAGTTGAATGCTCCTTGAGCAGGATCTAGTAAAGAATTATCATCAATTTCATCAACAATCTTTTCTTCAAACTCTATACCAATTTTATAAGAAGGTAATAAATTGATAGTGGAACTTGTTCCTGTTCGATAGAATAATTCTATAACTAAAAATTGTGGATTAACTTTAACAAATTGTCCTTTAAAATAATAAACACCTTCCTGAATACTCGCAACAAAAGAACCTCCCGTTGCATTTGTATTTCTCAATGTAGCAAAAACATCTTGTCCATATACTCTTATATCTTCAGCTTCAGAAAATCTATCGCCGCTTAAATATTTTATAACAAGTGTGGGAGATCCTGTTGTATCATCTATGGCTATAACTTGAGCACGAACTAATTTTGAATTATTATATGACTCGATTGTTTTGTCTTTAAACTGTGTCAAATCAATATCGACTCCTGAATATTGATTTTGTAAGATAATATAGTTAGCTTTTCTATCTAACGATATTTTTCCTCCTACGATAGGACTACCACTTTTAAATATGTGATTACCAAATTTTTCTATTTGATTCGATAAAATTGTTTGTAGCTGTGTCAGTTCTCTCGCTTGGACTGAATACCCAGGACGAAATAGAACACGCATGAAATTTTTATCTTCATCAAAATCGTCGTAGTATGGATCGTAGTTGAAAAGAGTTGTCATTTATTCCTCGTTAAAAACTCAATATGAAACGGATTCTTTCCGTTTGAGAGGGATCTCTACTTATAGGTAGTTTATTAGCTATGTATAATATTTTTCCAGAGTATAAATCCAAAGTTGGTAATGTCGATGATCCAGCAACTCTGATGGCACCACTCGTCAATCCTTTTATTGCCTTATTTAATTCCAAATTTCCTCTCAAGTTGTTGACATATAACAAATTGTTATCTACATCGAATGATATAACTTCTGCGGAAAAAGTTCTAGTTTCATACGTTGTTCCTTGATATACAATTTCATCCACATTAAAATCGCCGACACCGGTCGAAACTTTAATTTTAGTGTAAAGAGTATATGAAGGACCTTTAGCTAATGTTTCTGTTCCAGACAAATAAGGATTATTAACTAATACAACTTGTCGAAAATCATTATTTGTCGGTAGAATATTAGATTCGCTTTCCTCATACTCAACATTAAACATCAATGTTGATGCCCCTAGTTCATAAACTGGATCGTAACCATGTCCATCATGTGGAGCGATAGACACAACAGCTTCGGCTGATCTTCCGACACCTCCTGTAACATCCTGAAATGTTAGATTCGCATATGTATAGCCGCTGCCTCTATCTTGTATAACGATATCTTGCACTTTACCACTCTCAACATTAGCCTTCAAAATAGCGCCAGTTCCATCTCCTGTTAATATCACGATATTCTGAGTTGTTCCATTAACATAATTGTTTCCAGAATTCGTTACTGTGACAACATCTATGGAACCTGGTCGTGCGGCTGCTCTCACAAATTTATTTACTGTAACAGGCATCCATTCAGTCGTAAGAAATTTTTGTTTTTGAGAAGAAGTTAGTGTATAGAGATACTTCCATTTATAACCATCGGATGTGAGAACATAAGGTTCTTCTAGAGATGTTGTAGAAAGTGTGAGATCAGGTTCATCTAGAGATGGTGCATCAAAATTATTAAACAGACATTTGAAAACTTGATCTTTGGAATTTAATACATAAAAATTAGAATTTGATGTATATGTATTGTATATACTATTATTACTCCAATTTATTCTTTGCACAACAAGAGATGTATCTTCTAGTGAAACTTGTTTAGCAAAAATGCCCATTTTATAATAATTGTTTATGGAAGTTATATCTTCTGTGGGTGTGGGCGGAGACTCAACACCAGAATTCCATGGAAGCTGTCTTCCTAAAAATGCATAAACATAAGATTTTCTTTCTGTCGGAAGATAGGAATTCGCTCCAATCTCCATCAGATTATAAACTTGCTTCGCCAGAAGCGTTTTAAAATTTTTCGTTATAAGAGTAGACATATTTGTATTTATCTGACTTTTTGTATGGTAGCACTCAAATTGCTTCCATTAGATTTAAATGTTGTTCCTGTTACAATCACATTAGCATTTAGAGAAGATACTATAGCAAATTCATCATATGAAATGTTTACTGTTGCAGCACTCGAAGTTACATTTATGCTAGAAAGTAAAAATGCACTATTAGAGTTGGAAACACTCTTTATTTCTGCGACATCTCCAGTTGATAAAGTAATGACATCGCCGTCTTGGAAATCATTAATAAAATTCATAGTGACTGAATTTGTTGAAAGGAGATTTGATCCTGATACAACATAAACTGAACCATTTAGTGATTTTTTGACGTTGTTTAAAATAATAACATCACCAACATTTATAGATGACATTAAATTTGCACTATTGTTTGTGGAAATTATATTATTAGAGCCGAAAGCTATATTGAACTGATGTTCCGACGATACAGTTTTTATAAAAAACGTATTACTATTAGAAAAAACATTTTCTAAATTATCATCACTTCTAAGAGTGAATGTTTTAGTTCCAATAGGATGAACTATATCATTAAGAGTATTTTTGAATTTCTTGTAATCAACTTCGGTTGTTATGACATAAGAGTAATTGTGATATCTTTTCTCATCTTGAAGTTTTTTATCAGCACTAACTTGACCGTCAGAATTTAAATATATTCCAGGATAACGTATTAAACCATTTTCGAATTTAGATGTGGCTTTAGCATTTCCATTACCATAAAATAAGGAATTTTGTACAGTGCCAACAATAGCATTCGTTGTTAAAACATTATCGGAAACCAATAATTTCGATGTGTCTAAAGAACCTTTATAATCAAAAATTCTGAGTTTTCCTGTAGCAGAATTATATGAATCTACTGTCGCCTTAAACGTGAATGATGAGTTTGAAGTTCCCTGATAAACTTCAGTATTAGATACAAAAATCTGTCCTTTTGTTACACCCATTAATGATAAATCAGCATTTCTAAGTGACACTTTTGGTGCTTCCACATAATCATAACCGTAACTGACAACTCGAATCGTCGATATCGCTCCAATTCTAGATGTCGTTAGTCCATAAGAAACACCATCACCTACGATCTCCGATACTCGTAAAGACGCACCTGTACCCAACGCACTTTGAACTGTAATATTAGGAAGAGCATCTCTCCTATAACCCTCACCTCCTATTATGTAAGCGCCTGAAGAATGATTATTAACTGTAACTTTCGTTATGGAACCTAAATTATTAACTGTGACAAAAGCATTAGCACCATAACCAGAACCTCCAGTGAATATTAAGATGTCGCCATTAGAATAGTTTAGTCCAGATTCGACTATGTTAATTCTTCCAATCGATCCTAAATTATATACATCATTCCTATTAATTTTAAAAACAGAAACATTCGTTATATCGTTTTCGAAATAATCTTCGAAAAAAAGATCATTCTCTGTAAGAGATATGATCTTTTTAACTTCCTCATATTTGTTTCTTACAAAAAGACGAACATAATCGCCTTCTTCTAAAAAATCTTTTAAATTTTGAGAATTGTCTGAAACTAAATTGGTACCTTTAACAACTGTGCATGAAGTGATGATTAATGCATCTTCCAAATTTTCATTATAGAAACTATATGTTTTCACGGTGGGTCTGCTTCTATATCCACCTCCAGAGCCTGTTACAGCAACGGCAGCCAAGCTATGAACATTAAAGGTTAAAGATGTTGAAACGGTGTTTAATGTATTACCTCTAATTCTTGAAATTGTTCTTCCTGCTTTTTTCAATGCCAGTGAAGATTCTGTTGTGGTGAAATCGATTGTAACATTTAAAGAAGTATCTGATGATATTATACTAACTTCGCGTAAATGACTGCCAACATAAATTGCATCACCGACTGTCAATTGTGTTAAAAAAGATGTTCCTGTTCCTGTAACAGAATTACTTGATGGTACTATACTTCCCGTTCCCGACAAATTCGTATTGGATCCTAAACCATCTAATGTTGAAATTGACATATTCAAAACATTCATAACTCTAGCAGACGGTTCATCAATTAATAAAATTGAAGCTTGCGCTTCAGTTCCCAAAGAAGAATTTTCAAATCCTCCTTTGAAATCTATTAAAGATGAGCCAGGAAAAACTATTTCGTTTCTAAAGCCGAATCCTCCATTAATAACTGTAGCTTCAGTTATTCCACCTTTAGTGATTTCACCAACATAAGCGATTGCGCCGACAGGATTATTAGCACTAGGGTTCAAACCACCAACGATACTTACCGGATCACCATCATAACTAATTTCTGGATCATATCCATTATAAAAGAGGCCTCTATTATCAGGACTTATTTTAATCTCGGAAAGCGATCCTATCAATCTTCCTGTAACAGTAACCGGAAGATTGGTATTACCATCAATATACGTTGCGGATACAGTTTCGCCAGTTTCGAAAAGTCTTTCTATGTTCGATATATAAACTTCAATATAAGATATTCCCAACTGTCGATCAACTGATTTTATAACTTTCTCAACAATAGCCGTAGCTTTAGATTTTTCGCCAGTTAGTAAAGTTTTACCTATATTGAATATATTATTATCATTCGTATCAATTCTTAAAGCTAAGGGAAGAACCCATTTTCCATCGGAAGTTTTTAAAATACTATCTTTTGGATAATAAATTTCTATATCATCATTATACAACGCTCTGAATAAAAATTTTACAGAATCGATTGTTCCACTAGATTTATAAAACGACTCTACTACTTTTAAAAAAAGATCTTTATTGACAGAAAAATCTTTTGGGAAGTATGGTAAAAGATCGTTTTTAAATTTATCGATGTAAAACGAATCCGCATCATCAATATCGATAGATCTTTTTAATGAATCTATACCATAATTAACTTTATTAGTCTGTTCAAGCCATTCATAATATTTTTCCAGAAATGAAACGAATTTTGGATAATCGTTTCTTACGAAATCTGGTAATTGACTTTTTATCAGATTGGATGTTTGAAATTTATTCATCAAATTGTGACAGTTTTTACAACAACGCTAGAAGGATCTTGTGAATCTATAACTAACATATGATTCAATTTCGATTGAATTACATTAATTTTCGGTCTTATGTGCACCATAATATCTCCGAAATCATTATTAACAGACGATGGATAAAAATTATCGATATAAATTTTACCTAAGAAATAATCTATTTTACCCGTTACACCGTTATTTCTTCCCTTATTCAAAATCACTTTTGTATTTTGATTACTCACTTCATCCGTCTTATAATATGATATCCTGATTTGTCCAAATCTTCCTTCTAAAATAGGAAGAGCTTCTGCTAATTTGCCGCCTCCACCAACGATTTGAATTGCGGCAGTCGTATATCCAACACCAGGATTTGTAACATCTATTCTTGATAATTTACCATTCACGATAACAGCAGTAGCCTTGGCGCCCTCACCATCACCAACTATATTTATAGAAGGTGTTGATGTATATCCATATCCTGGATTTATTATCGTAACAGATTCTAAACCAGTGAAAGATGATGGCACTTCTTCAAAAAAACATTGTCTCAAGATTCCCTCTTCATCAGTAATACTGAAATCTGGAGAAGAGTAGAAATTATCATTCGTTGTTCCTCTGGACAACTCAAAACCATAATCTAGAACATAGCTATCAGATTGTCCCAAAATTGGTCTGAATTTTTTACCAACAAAGAGTTCACTTTCATTTGACAATATCGAAGAACTGAATGAATCTATCGTTGTTTTTAATCCTGAATATTTAAAGTACGAATTGAATTTATTTAAGTTGTTGTTACAATAAGTCAAAATTAAACTCTTTAAAGAGTTTTTCAGTTCTTGTTCAGTCTGCGTGGTTTTTGTTGGATCATAGAAAACAGTTGAAATTATTTTTAAATAATTATAGTCAACATCGATAATTTCTGGTGTGACAGTCAGTATGCTAATAGGATTTAATACTTTTTCTTTCACGAAATCTTTTTCTGTTTGAGTTATTTCGAAACCTAATTTTGGCTTCGCTGAAACGAAAATCTTTCCATAAACTGGCGGATCATTCTCTTCACCACCCCAAACGTTTACGGCCTCGAAAAAAGGATATTTTTGTTGTATTAATTTAATATAATCATTTTTAGTAACAGCACGATTTTGGGACAATAAGCTTAATGGTGCGCCAAATTTTATCTGTTCGACCGTTTCTCTCTGTGAACCACCTGAAGCTCCACTTATAGAGTTGACAGAAATTGTTGTAAATCCATTTATGGAAGCCGTAGATACAAAATTATTTGATCCATTTACAGCATCTCCATTCGTTATCAAGTATTCCATATTCACAACGCCACCATCAGGAATTTTTTTACCTAAAACACCATCTCCAAAATATACATCAAATTGACCATTTTTACCTTCTTGTAAAAAATAAACTTCTGAATTGGCTGTTAAAGATAATGCATCATTTACTTTTTGATAAATGGTAGTTTGAACATTAGCAACCGATTGCCTTACACTGACAATTATCTTCGATGTATCAACTTTAGAACTGGGTATCGTAAATAATTGTTTTGGATTATTCAAGTAACTATTCGTGTATGAGAAGTTTACTAATTGACCCTCATAAATTTTAACGTTATTGAATACAAAAGTTGTTCCTGTTTTATTTGCGGTATACGCTTCCATTGTAACAAAGCGATATGAAATACCGTCCAAAGCTGAAGATAAGAAAACATAACCTTTTGGAATAGTTAATGTGCCAGGAGTAACATCATTTGTTTGAACAGTTACTCTAATCGTGGCCACTGCCGCCGATGAAGACCGAGGAACATAACCAACTCTTTTAGCATGTGAAACAACAGAATCTCTCAGAATCGCGGTATCCAAAAAAGATTCATTCGCTATCATATTTAAATAATACGCATTATAATGAGTGTTGTATGCCAAGACATCAAGAAGAATATTTAAACCTGATCCCTCAAAGTCATAATCTTGAAATTCAGATTGTTGTTTAAGAAAATTTTTTAAGTTAGTTTTGATAGTATCAAAATCTAAATCTGTGACAATTAAACGATCAGTCATTTTATCTTTCTCTGTTTAGAAAAAATTGTATAACTACGGGCTCTGATGTGTTATTAATTAAAAATGTCATACTCACACTATATCGATTATTATCGAAATCTGGAGAAACGGAAATTTCTCTAACCTCAATTCTAGGTTCATAATTAGTCAAAACTTGTTCAATTTCTCTTTGCAGTAATCTAGCTGATATTGTGTCCATTGGTTCGAATAGCATTCGAGATACATTTGAACCAATTTCGGGTCTAAAGAGTCTTTCATAATGATTCGTCAAAATTAAATTTTTAACAGAATTAATGACCGCTAAGTCATCAACGTGTTTATTCACATCCTTTTTTATAGGATGTGCTGTGAAAGACAAATCTAAGTCTTTATATTTTCTTGTTGTTTGTGCGACTATTGTTGGCATGTCTTATTTATTAGTTATTTGCCGAAAGTTTATTTTTATAAGAATCAGTACCGATATAATTTTTAATCAAATATTCTTGTGTGGCTCCAACGTCCTCCAATTTTGTGACACTTGCATAATCTTTCATTAACGATAATCCTTGTCTATAAAAATTCCAATCATGCTCTCGTCTAGATGCTATCAGTGTATTCGCGGATAAAACAGTTGAGTATATTGTATTAGCTAAAGAATATGACATATTCGAATATACACTTTCTCCGACAATTCTTAATGTATTATTGGTAGAATTTCTACTCGACACAATCAGTAAATTAGTATTTGAAATATCACTTTCTATGAATAAACTGGTCATGGACCCTAATACGGAAGTGGCATCTTGTCTATTATCCGTGGCATTTAAAAGCATAACCAAATCTCTTCCTAAAGATATGATTTTTTCATAATCAGGATATTCTATTACAACCTGTGAGTTTTCGATGATGTTATCGTATGCTGGTGTTACTCCAGATATGTTATCTGTATGAGATTTAAAACCGTCGATTTGTATTATCAAATTCGCGGCAGTTGACATAATATTCAATGACTGAGAATTAGCTCCATTGTCATCAAAAACTTCTATGGTAGTGAAAACATTATATAAATTATAAACATTAGCTCTTAATGAATTGGAAACATTAATAACTGGATTCTTATAATAATTAGTGGATGATGCAACATTAGAGTTTGCCAAATCTGATATTTGCCAATCCGTCAAAACTATTGGTTGTGTATTTAAAAACTCTTTGGTTCCGTCACTTAAATTAATGGCATCACCAAATTTAGCCGTGTCGAAATTGAAGTTTAGTCTTCCGTATAAAACGTTTGCATTTGCCATTATAAAAATTCCTAAATCATCTTTTTAAGTGGAGTAGATGTTGGTCCTCTAAATGCCATATGATTATGAACATTGTGTTGCATTCTCATAGTCATCATAGAACCCGTTGCATCATTAACAACTGTACCCGAAATTATTGGTGCTTTTACCGCAACACCAGCAGTAACAGTTAAAGGAACAGCGATGACGGAACCCACAGCTAGTCCTCCTGCTTCAGAAACAAAACCTAATGGACCAGCAGTCACTTGTGTACCACCGTTGACTTTCGTTATTGCTGTAACCATATCGGCTGTAGCGGAACCAGCAACCAATAAATCACTATCGATATATGCAAAATCGCCCGCTCTCAAATTTATAACGCCACTAGGAACAATAGAATTCGGATCTCCAGAATTTATGAAAGTATCACCTAAAGATTGAAACGTAGATTCGCCCGCCACTGTTTGAGTGAAATCTCCTCTAACTTCTCTGTAATAATTACCATCGACTCTCTCATACTTATCACCTTTAACATGAACTACAGAATCACCTTCAATTGTTATATTACATACACCTTTTATGAGAACATTATTTCTTCCAGCAACAATTTCGTAGTTATCGCCTACAACTTTTGTTACCATATCTCCATTTGATTGCATTTCAAAAAAAGTGCCTATGCCATCGGTTTTCGCACCACCATGTTGCAAGCGTATCCTCTCGCGATTTTTAGAATCATCCATTTCAAATGAATGACCTGATCGAGTGACAGTTGCGTGATTATATGGATAATCAGGAGGATTATCATCGGTAACTTCCGACTCTGGTTCTGTCCAAGAATAATCTTTTACTGGTTTCGTAGTCATCTTTATATTTTAAATGATATGGAAGTTGCTGATGAAACTACTTGTGCCGTTGCAGCAGCATTTGCAGCCGCAGCAGCGGCATTTCCAGCAGTTTGTACAGCAGCTCCTAATGTTTTTTGTACTTCTTGTGCTGCTTCAGTAAACGCAGATAAATCAGAAGATGCTCCTTTAACAGAAAATAATTCGGAAAAACTTATTGCTAAAGATCTTCTTAAATTTTCTAAACAACCAGCCAAAAGAGCTAAAAGTTTTTCGGGTAAAGAGAGAATCCATTCTATCATCTGATTAACATGAGAAACAAAAGCATTGAAAACTTCGATTGCTGCATTAACATCCTTTAAAAAATTCCGTAATTGATTTGCTTCTCTAGCTATAGCTTGCGCCAGTTCTTTCAATCTGGCTGAAGTGCCATCAGGACTAATTCCCAATGCTTTTAATGCTGCGCGTATGCCTTCACGAATAATTTTCATAAATTCGCTAAATTTTGATCTGACCCAAGATGCAGCCCGTTTCATTTCCATCGAAACATCACAGACATGTTCTCTTCTCTTATTGTTTAGTGATATCGTGCTACCAACTACTGTATAAGAAAGTCTGGGATTTGTAGGTTTACCGTCCTCACTCAAAATAATATTTTGAGCATACTGAGGAAGTTTTGCTAATTGGTTTGTTGTTAACTCATCAACACCCTCACCATTTTTCAATCCATTAAACACACCATAAACAACAGGCTTCTGTGCGTATCTTCCATCCATAAAAAAACCTACAACCCAGTCACCGTGAACAACATCTAAACTGGTTTGTCTCTGATTTGGAGGAAGAATAGGTTCGGCCCATGGTAAATGTTCTTTTGGCATTATGGCTGGATCTAAAGAATGAAATCCAAAACATCTAACTTTCATTCTTCCCAATTTAAGTGGATCATCGATGTCAACTACAACACCAACAAACCATGTGAACCAATTAAGTCCAGAAAAACTAGGATCTAAATTTTGTGCGTTATACATTTAAGCATAAACCTCTAGAGCATCACTTTGCGATTGTGTACTTGAATACATCGTATCTCTATTGTTGGAATCTGTTGCAACTTCAATTATTGTCTCGTGTTTTTGGTAGCTTACTATATGTCGAGTTGCAACAATTAAATATTTTCCACTAAGAGATAAATCTTCAGTTGATTCTGATACGTCTTTTTCACCTCTTTTTGGCACCAATAGATTTGCCGTAAATCCTGATGATAAATCAAAATTACCAGGCATAACAATTCTAATTCTCTTAGATATCAAATTTCGATATAAAGCTTCTCTTTGTATCAAATAATTATAGTTATCATCATCAGTATCAATTGAAAAAGGATCATTTTCTCTAACATAATCACTTTTTGAACTTAGAACGGATGTAGGATAAAAAACAACTCTCGAATCAAACATCTTAACGTTCTCAAATCCAGCCCTATTTTTAATTATACCCACATGAGGAGTTTTATTCGCGTGCTCACTTAGATTGTATGTTGAATCGAAATCCACATATTTTTTCACTACTGATCTATTTGTGACATCAAATCCCAAATATGTTCCAGCATAAAGACCAGATGTTATATTCTTATTTAAGTCGAATTGAGAAATAACTTCATAATGTCGGGCACCCATTAATTCATAACGATCATCTTTTAAATTTTTAGGTTGAAAATTAATATAGAATCTTTCTGGTCTTGCAAGCATGGTCGATAAAGTTACGAAATTATATCCTTCTCTATTTTCGAAAAATATAAAAGTGGGTGATCCTCTATAATTTATTGCTCTTCTACAACAAAGATCTATCGCTTCGAATGGAGATCTATTTGGAATTAAAAGAACTCTATTACCTATAGAATTTTCCAATATACCAAAATTAGATTGTGACATCGACAGATAATTAGATGCTATATTATAGACTATATTTGTATAAGATTCTTTGAATGATTGTCTCAACTTTATCTGTTGGGATAAAATAAACTCATCGGAAACAAAATGTAAAATATATTGTTCTTCCGATGTGCTAATGGATTTTCTATCACTTTGCTTGTATATTCGAAAAGACTTTTCTATTAAACCCTCTTCGGATGTTTTACCCATATTAACTATTAATGCTTCCGATCCATCAAATGATAACTTATCGGAAAGTCCTATGGCATCTCGTATTACTATATTTCCTGTCATGCAGGGATTAAAAATACTATCATAAATGTTCAACTCTTCAAATAAACCAGTTATATCAATTGTTCCTATCTTCGAAACAATAGCTAATTGCTTTACGGTAAATTGTGTGGTTTGAAGAATTCTATCGTCCATTACGCATTATCTCTCTGAACTCTTTCTCTATGATATCAATATATTCTCTTTTCAAAATTTTAATATTTCTTTTCGACTCATTTTCTTCGATTTCATAATCATAGTGGGTTTTCGCTTTTTTATCAACGCTTAAATTTACAACGAAATTGTCTGGTAAAGTATACGATATACTATAACTCGAAACATTCGCATAAGTGTTAGCATCTATTTGAATAGTATCAACAGTTTCTTCACCGCTTAATACTAATCTTCTGGTTTCTATTTTATAATAAGAATGAATATTCGATCTTGCCCATTCTATTCCAGATTCACCAACATTTGCACTGTTTGCATATTTCGCATCAACAGCATCATTAAAACTTATTTGATCCAAAGGCCAATCATTTTTAACATCACTAATACCATTCATTTTCATTATTAGCCAATGTTTTTCTGAAGAACCATATATTTTATGTGAAACAATTTCTGGTGTTTCTCCATCGGAGATAGTATACTCATAATATAAAATTGAATTTTGTAAAATGTTATCGTCAAATGAGAATGTGGTGGTCAGATTAGTGATAGCATCTAATCCGAAAGAATCGTCTAAATTATAAACTGTTTTGGGAAAATATTTAAAAAAATTAGCCATATTAGCCTGGTCCAATTTCAGTTTGTGCTCTTTCTAATGCACTTCTATTTCCCTGTAGATCACCTTTGGTCACAATCTCTGTTTCTTGGAATGATAAACTCATTCTAATACTCACAGGACTACCAGTTCTACCAGGTGAAGGATAGTCTTCTCCTGGAATCTCATATGCTTGAAATCCGCCTGGAGCATAATCCACATCTATGCTTCTCAAAACACAGGTGGAAATCTTTGGAATGTTGGGATTTTCAATTCCATTATAATAAAATTCAATATCAAATTCCGAAGGAGGAACTAAAAAATAACCTGCTGTTCCTTGAGCGACCTCCGGTGCTTGATGAAATTTTAATCTCTCAATTATATCGTAGACTTGTTTAGCTTCAATCTCACTTCTAGGATTAAACATGAAATCAAATCTGAATGTTCTAAATTCTGGTCTAGAGTAAATCAATTCCATCAAAGGATTTTGAACTAAACCTGTCACACCAGTAAAAATAGCTTGCGTAGAATTTTGACCCAAAATACCCGAAACTAATCCTGAAACAGCTTGGGCGAGGAAAGGTGTCAAATTTCTTCCAACATCTTCAGCCGTTAACTTTCCATTGAAAGCATCAGCTAAAATTGAGGCTTGAGCACCGAAAAATGCAGCATTTTCGCCAGCCATTTCCAGTTGATTATATTGCTGATTGTGTGTATAAGCCAATGTGCTCGGCATGTATAACGCAATACTATCTGTTGTTCTCTTTATAGTTCGCAAAAAATTCACATTATTCAAAGAACTGACCGAAGACGCTGAACCTCTGATAATATCTTTAAAAGTGTCGGGTAAAAGTTTTTCAGCACCTGTGGCAAATTTTCGAGTAGTTTCAGATAGATTGTAGATAGTCTGTGTAGTTTTGGAAGCTCCGTCAAATTGAACTTCTTGAGCGGCTCGACTAATAACATTTGAACCGCCAGATATTAAAGAGCCAACAACATTTTCAAAATAACCTCCAACATTGTTAGGACCACCAGTTCTATTCGGGCTCTTGAATATGGAAGGAACATTTTGCTCGTCTATATTTGCCTGAAATCTAGACTTTTGTTGGACATTTATATGAATCATCATATAATGTCCTTTATCGGTATTTCCTACATCTATTGGATATCTGTATACATTCGAGTCATATCTCTTAGAAACTTGTGTGAAATTTCTGGTATCATTCTTAATATAACGAATGTCTTTTAAATTGAATAGGGACATAGCTTTCCTATGAGTTGACTACATATTTATATGTCATACGGAAAAAACACCTACAAAGGCTGGTTTAAGCCACAAAACCCACAAAAATACAAGGGAAACCCAGAAAACATCATTTATCGATCCTCCTGGGAACTTCGTTGTATGAAATATTTTGATGATCATCCAAACATCATCTGGTGGTCATCTGAAGAGTTAGCCATTCCTTACATCTCTCCAGTTGACGGGAAAAGACACAGATACTTTCCCGACTTTATCATTAAAGTACAAAGGAAAGACGGAACAGTTATGACATATGTTATTGAGGTAAAACCAGAAGCTCAAACTAAAAAACCAACACAAAAAAGAAAAACTAAAAAATTCATTCAGGAAGCGGCAACTTATGCTATAAATCAAATGAAATGGAAAGCCGCGGATGAATTTTGTCATGAACATGGATGGCAATTTAAGATTCTTACCGAAAAAGATCTGGGTATATTCTAATAAATATAGCCATGGCACATCTAATGGACAGAATAAATCAACAGTTGTCAAAAACTGGATATAATGCTCGCTCCAAGCAAGCTAGAGATTGGCTTCGCTCAAAAATACCAGAATTAAATCCTACAGCAAGAAAGATTATGACTGGAGGAAATGAAAGAAAAACTATAACCAATATTATTGGACACATGTACTTTTTTTACTATGATCCAAAAACAAAAGATAAATTACCATACTACGATAGATTTCCATTAGTTATACCCATTCAACTTTACAATGACGGATTCTTAGGTCTAAATTTACATTATATTCATCCTAAACATAGGATAATACTTTTAGACAAATTAAGTAGTTTTGCATCGAATCATGCTTATGATCAAAGCACAAAACTTAGATTAAATTATCAAGCTCTTTCTGCTTTTTCGCAGGCTTATGAGGCAACACCATGTTTGAAGCGTTATCTATCGAGTCATGTTGAATCCAAATTTGTCGAAATACACGCAAACGAATGGGACATTGCTGCACTACTTCCTGTCGAACAGTTTCAAAAAGCGAGTACCAGCAAAGTCTGGGCAGACTCAAGGAAAAAATTCTAATGGCATTCCTACCTCAATTATTCTTATCCAATATAAATTCTAAAGATGGTCCGGCTAAACCTAATCGTTTTCAGGTTATTATGCCGATTCCTCGATACATAAGTGAATTTGTTTCGACAAGCGTTATCGAAAGACTTTTGAATTTACCCAATTCAGTTTTTTCGGACATTACTGCCAGAGCAATAGGAACAGAAGACGGATCCAGAAATTATGATCCTGTCATCAGTCGTTATCTAGCACTTCAATGTGAATCTACGGAATTGCCAGGTAAATCTTTACAAACAGATGAAGTTCAAATATACGGTCCATCTTTTCAAGTTCCAAGACAAGCAGTTTATGGAGATATTTCTTTTACCTTTATTTGTACAAACGATTTCTACGAAAGAAAATTATTCGATAGATGGATGGAAGCAATAGTTCCAACAGATACTAATAATACAAGATTCGCAAAAGGTGAAAAAACTAGATTTCTAACGGATATAAAAATAGTACAATACAACGATTTCTTTAAACAAATATATGCAGTTGACTTGATAGATGCTTTTCCTAAATCTATAAATGCACAAACTTTAAGTTGGTCGGAAGAAGGATTTCATAGACTTACTGTCCAATTCGCATATCAAAAATTTAAAACGATATACAAAGGTGCTTATGATGTTGGTGCAATAGGAGCAGCACTTGTTGGTGCTGGAATCGCAGGCACACCCACAGGAAAAGCATTGCAGAATATCGTAAAAGGAACCGTGGCCGAGATTAAACAGATTTTTTAATGGAGAATTTATGTTACCCAAAATTGATGTGCCTCTATATGAATTAACTTTACCTCTCAGTAAAAAGAAGATTAAGTTTAGACCATTTCTTGTCAAGGAAGAAAAAATTCTTTTGATGGCAATGGAATCAGATAATGAAGATTCTATCTTACTAGCGATTAAACAAATTTTAAATAACTGTATAGTGAGTAAAATCGATATCGATGATTTACCGATAGTCGATTTCGAATTTCTTTTTATGCACTTGAGAGCAAGATCCGTTAGCGAGATGGTCGAATTGCAATATCGATGCAATAATGATGTTGAAGTTGAAAACGAAAAAAAGAAATGTGACAATCTAGTAAAATTAAGTTTTAATGCTCTCGAAGTTGAACCAGACTTAAAAAATGTGACTGAAAAAATAGAATTGACTCCAAAGTTGGGCATCGTAATGAAATATCCAACATACAAAGGAATAGAAGAACTAACAAAAAATAATCAAAAAGTTTCTGCTGCTGATGTAGTAGCAAAAACTATTATCAATTCTATTGATTACATATATGATGAAGAGTCAATTTTTTATGCAAAAGATGTTCAAGAACACGAATTGGTGGATTTCATCGACAGTCTAACAAGAGAACAATTTTTAAAAATACAAAACTTTTTCGAAACGTTACCCAAATTGAAAAAGGAAATTGCATTTAAATGTCCGAAGTGTAACTACGAGGAATATCTGATACTAGAAGGAATCCAAAGTTTTTTCGGATAATTTTTCGTTATGAATCACTGGGCAATCACTATCAAACAAATTTCGCTCTTATGCAACATCACAAATACAGTTTGACAGAGTTGGACAATATGATGCCTTGGGAAAGAAGTATATACGTTACGCTACTTCTCAAGTATATTGATGAAGAAAATGAGAAGATTAGACAACAACAACTAGCAAGAAGAAAACAATAATGGCAACTAAATTTTCTACCATATATCGCCAAGAACTAAAAAACAAGGGCGCTTTAGCCGCTTTGGGAGCGGCAGCTGGAAAAGGACTTGTTGAACGAATGGATATAAGAAATCTACTTTTTAGTGGACAAGGATTCATTCGTTCGACTGGTCAGAAAATTTTTGGAAAAGGATATTCACCGATAAAAAAAACTGGCGCTAAAGTTTCAGGACTATCTGATACGCCATCGGTAGAATTAACTTCATTACAACAATCTAATGAGAGACAAGAGGCTTTATTAAAAGTCGTAGCCAAGAATACTTTGAATATGAACATGATGGCGCGAGATATGAATATAACTCGCCAAAACATAACATCATTAACAAAAAAAGTTACCGGCAAGTCGGCGAAAGCAGCAGATGCTCTTTGGATAAATTCCTCACAAAGAAATGATACATTTAATCAAATGTATTCGAAAGAAAAAACGCCAGTAAAACAATTAGATGATCCTAAAACAAGTGCATTCAATATGAACTTGATGGTGAAAAGACAAAACTCCATCTTGTCAAATATATCTTCTCTATTTAAGAGAATGGCTGATAGAAGAGAAACAACAAAAACAGATTCGACAAAAAGAAACGTTAGAAATACAGCGAATGAAAGTGTCATCGCGAGAAGTATTATTACAAAAAGAGACACACCATCTCAATCAACTTCTCCACAAAAACAATCTAGCTCATCATCTTTTTTGGGTGGTATCATAGCCGGAATGTCTGGAATTGGAGGATCAGTAGGATCTGTTATTTTTAGAACATTAGGTAGCATAATAGCAATATCTCCACTTTTGGGAATAGTGGGAATAGCTGCTTCCGCATACGCAATTAAAAAAATGAGCGAAGACATCGACTTCAAAGGAATTTATGAGTCCGTCAAAAAAGGTATTGCTGGAGTTTTAGGTATAAATTTAGAAAGTGGAGAACCTATTCTGAGACAACTAGCAGAAAATTTAAACAATATATTTAATACAAAAAAATTTACAGACATATATGACTGGATTGATCAAAAATTTGGTGACGATTTTAATTATCTAAAAGACACAATTAAGAGGGGAACAGAATTTACTTTAGCATATACAGAATCGGCTTTCAAAATTTTAGCTACTAATTTTGGTAAATTGGGTGAAATATTTTCTTTTCATTTTAAAGAATTTATAAACCAATATAAACCAGAATTGTTGTTGACATTAGGTGCTTCTATAGGAGCAAGTGTCGGAAGTTTGTTCGGAATAAAAGGTGCCGCATTAGGAGGATTGGCGGGTGCTGCTGCTGGTTATATTATGGGAAAAATTACTCAAACGAGAACGGAAGAAGATATAGACAAAGATATTGCAGAACAGAGATCGAAAATAGAAGGTGCAAATGAAGAAATAAAGAAATATGGAAGAAGAGGTGCTATTCCTAAAATAGTTAGCGAAGCGGCAGATAAAGACATTGTTCAAGCCACAGCAAAATTAGAAGAATTGATGATAGAAAGAAATGCAAGATTCGAAAAAATAGAATCGATGAGAATGACAGGCAAAAATTTTGCTCTACCTGGAAATGAAAACTATAATGCAATCATAGAAGAATCTTTAAGAAAAAGAGGATTAACAACAGATTCAACTACACAAGCAACATCATCGACTAGAGGCTTAAGCCCCACCAGAGTTGATCATAGCTCAAAAGCTATGATAGATTTGATAAGATCTAAATTTTTGCTTGCAGGTTATTCAGAAGCTCAAGCTCAAGCGGCTATAGCAAATGCAATACAAGAATCAGGATTAAATCCTTTAATAAAAAGTCGTGCTCCAGGAGAAGAGAGTTACGGTCTATTTCAAATCAATAGAAAAGCTCATCCTGAATTTAGTGTGCGGGATTTATTGGATCCCGAAAAAAATATTGATGCAATGTTAAAGGTGATGAAGAAGAGTCCTCGTGATGATGAAATCTTCAAATCAATAACAGATGTGGAAAAAGCAACACGATATTTCGGTCTTAGAATGTCTAGACCAACTGATAAATCAGATGAAGCTATGCAAAAAAGAATAGATAACTTACAGAAAATACCAGGACTTATGTTAACTAAACAAAGTACAGATTTATCAACAGCAACTAGAAGTGTTAGTGTTCAAACTGAACCTACCGTTGTCACTATTCCTGTTCCTCAATCTCAAGTGGTACAACAAACATCAGCACCAAAACCATCAACACCGCAAGTGGGCAATCCGGATGCTGTTGAATTATTTTTCAATTTATCATTTCCAGGAACTACGAGATAGTAAAAACCCCGCTTTCGCGGGGTTTCTTTTTTAGTTTGCTTCTGCTAGAGATTTGAAATAATCTAGATCATCATCTTCAGCAGTTACAGGTGATTTAGTTGTAGCTGAAATAAGTGATTTTGGGGCTTCACTCACACGGGCTTGCGCGGGAGCAGGAGCATCCTCGGTATCACTTTCGAAACCAAGAACTTTATCCAAACGACCTTTAAGCAACTCATAACTCTTGAAATTCTTACGATCAAGAAATTCTTTGAGTGAATATTCTTGAGTGTAAAGCTTTTCAAGTTTAGCATCATCACCATCAAAAAGAGCAGAAGGATCTGCAAATTCTGATTTGTCGTAATTACGATAACCTTCGACGTTACGAATCTTGAGTTTGAAGTTTGCACCTTCCCAAAAGTCGAACGGATTCAGAGGCTTTTCATCCGCAAATTCTGGATTCATAGCTTCAGTAATCTTATCGAAGATTTTCTTACCAAACTTAAACAATCGAACAGTTCCTTCATTTTCAGGATTTGAAGGATCAGATACGACATAAATGTTGGCCACATATGAAAGCTTACGCTTTTGTTTCCTAACAATTTCTTTGTTTGATTCAACACCTGAATTCCAAAGAGTGCTATTGTGTTCACACACAGGGCACTTTTCATTGAGAGTGGTCAAACAGTTGTCAATCAACCAACCACCTGGTCCCTGAAAGCCGTGATTGAAGATTCGTACCCAAGGAAGACCATCTTCCCCATCAGCAGACGGTGCTGGAAGAAAACGAATAACTGCCATTCCGTTTCCAGATTTATCTACTGAGGGTTGCCAGAATCGGGTATCGTCTTTTGAACCTGCTTCGACGGTTTGAGTGGTGCTCTCGATTGCTTTAGTGAGTTTATCGAGGCTAGAACGATTGCGTTTAAGATTTGCAAATGACATGATATTTCCTTTCGTATAACGGTGTATTAACGGTGTATTTTAATTTGTCCACAGAAGCATTATATACTATTATTTAGCAACATGCAAGATGTGGTTTAGCTTTTTTACGGTATCTTTCACATCAGCGTGAAGAATACCATAACCTCCTGCTTTATTGAAAGACTCAATAACATCGGGAGTATCATCGATCAAAATACTTTTTGAGTTTGCATACTTTGCTTTGAGTGAACGTCCCGGTACGATGTTCACCTTCACATGAATACCTTTACTCTGCAACCAAAATTTCTTTTGATCTTCAACTACAGGATGATACTTTTTGCCTCCAGAAGAAGACAAAATTTCAATATCGATTCCCGTATCTTTTACAACTTGTAAGAGAGTTTGACCACCAGGATTCCAATCAAGAGTTTTAAATTGCCCTGTCCCAACAAATTTGGTCCAGTTATCCGACCATTCTTTGTTCGCGCGTGATAGTGCTGGAAGTTCTCCGAACTGTTCGATATACCTTGCTTCGAAATCACAAAGTACGCCATCCATATCAAGATAAATTTTCGTAATCATTTGAATGCCTCTAGAGCTATTTTCCTACATTTTTCTTTATCGAAACTCACAAAAGGAGTATATCTCATCCACCTGGAAAAAGCAATAGGCCAGATGATATTTTCTTTAATTTTTTCTTTCCATTTAGGCAGAAAATTCATCAATGAATTCAATATGATAACAGTCTCATCACAGACCGTTCCATGCCTACTCAGTACAAAGAGTTTCGGATAGTCACTACAAACCTTTAACAAATCGTTAACCTTGCCATGATTTGAGAGTTCATGACAATCATTCTTGAACATGTAAGATAATGATTGAATTCGCTTCATTCGATTGTAGTGAATTTCACCTGCTTCATCCGTCAGTAAATTGCCAGCCCAGGAGTCAGGATCATTCAATAGATTAGAAATAACAAATTCTTTATATTCGTCCGTATCATATTTTCTGGACAGTTTATAAAAATAATATTTGTCTTTTCTTTTCTCGAATGTTTCGATTGTGATGTTGCATTTACCATTGTACTTGAAATAATCATAGTTCGTTGTGAAATGTAATTTCAAAACATGATAAATGCTAAATGCTTCATATCCAGTCATATTGGCAAACGTTGTGTTTTGGGTAGTAGGTTCAGTGCTTGTGCATCAATTTCAATTTTAGCTTTCAAATCTTTATTAACAAGTGTTGATGCAATCTCTACTTCCATTCCTGTACGATTACAATATTCAATAATTGCTTCCATGTAATTGTAATCTGTTCCAGAAACCAATTTCTCAATTTCTTCATGAAACTTATACATCTCTTCTTTTGTAGGCATTTTACTTTACAATCGTTTCATATAGTTGTTCGAATTGTTCATGTGTAGCAACTTCTTCATCGTAGTTTTGTTTATGATACACTTTTACCAAACGATTTACAAGACGTTTTGGTAGTTTCAAGTCCTCACAAACTGTCTTCACTGCTTCTTTAATAAGATCCTTCTCAGCTTCGATACGAGTCATTGAATTAGAACATTCACGGATTGCATCGAGAAGTTTCTTGCGATCTGCCTCAGCAGAGATTTGATTAATACTAAATTGTTTCACAGCCATAATATATCTCCTTAAAAGAAACCAATTTTGCCACCAACTTTGTGGCTCGTTTTTAGATCAGTCTTAGATTTGTCGCCGAAAATTTCAGCGAGAGTCCAAGAATTTTTCTTTTCATTTAAACTAAAGCCTTGTTTTTCAGCCAAAGCTTTAGCTTGATCGCCATCTAGCTTTTCAAATTTCAAAATATCAAAACAGCGACCTGGTCGAATCAATGCTTCATCGACATCACGAACAGAAGGAAGATTTGTTGAAAAGATCAACTTCTTACCTTTCGTTGTGACTAGACCATCACCAACATTCAGAAAACGATGCATCATTGAATTGCCTTCGCTTCTTGCTTTGAGAAAGTTATCTGAATCTTCAAGTACAAGAAGGTTCACATTCTGCTCAATGAAATTTGCAAACACAAAATCTTTCTCCAAGATGGATGCATCATATGTGACCATCGCTGATGAACCAGTATGAGAAAGCAAACCACGAATGAAAGTTGTCTTACCTGTTCCTGGTGGTCCAATCAAAAGAAGAACGTTTGAGTTAGATTTCATGAATGCATCATAATACTCACTCAAAGAACTATCGATGAAAGGATACATCTCATCACAGGGAAGCAAATTTGTGTTCAGTGGAACATTTACGCTATCACCATTAGCTGAATAAATCCACTCGATATATGAAGTCACTTCTTCAAATTCATTCAATAACGTTTCAGACTCACTCCGAACAAAACTCTCATCACCATAAATTCTCACTTCAATAGAATTCGATGATGCATCATATCGAATGAAGTTTAAGTTATCCAACAGAATAATACCTGAAGTGTCATTCATCTGAAGAATTTTACAATCAACATAAGCTTGCATCATATACTCGCTCCAAACTTTGCGATTACCATGCAATTTCAGTTCTTGATTGATTGTAGACAAATCGGAGTCATAACGCTCCTTCATCATCTTACTAAAAACATAATCGGAAAAGTCTGATGCACCAACAAAAATACTATTATCTTCCATATTATTCCTCAAAATGGGAGCCGGAAAGTCATAAGAATCCCAAACAAATCTTTTCAATACTCT
>Ga0129333_10001101_pt1 | contig 24086 bp, 32 predicted proteins | sample CPB6_08_DNA_FD_94474 | JGI IMG/M metagenome (GOLD analysis project Ga0129333, IMG submission 94474) | Freshwater to marine salinity gradient microbial communities from Chesapeake Bay, USA - CPBay_Sum_0.6_0.8_DNA | ecosystem: Environmental > Aquatic > Marine > Coastal | place: USA: Chesapeake...
CCATGGTCTGAATGCTGAGGCTGAGTTAGCAAATATTCTCTCAACAGAGATTCTTGCTGAAATCAACCGTGAAGTTATCAGAACCATCTACAAGATTGCTGAGCAGGGTGCAACCCTCAATACCGCAACTTCAGGTGTATTCGACCTCGACGTTGACTCCAATGGTCGTTGGTCAGTTGAGAAGTTCAAGGGTCTTATCTTCCAAATCGAGCGTGATGCAAACCAGATTGCACAAAGAACTCGTAGAGGAAAGGGCAACATGATTCTCTGCTCCGCAGATGTTGCTTCAGCACTCACCCATGCAGGACTTCTTGACTACACCCCTGCACTCAATGCAAACCTCAATGTTGATGACACTGGCAATACCTTCGCAGGTGTTCTAAACGGTCGTTACAAGGTATACATTGACCCATATGCAGCAAACAACAGTGCTAACCAGTACTACGTTGTTGGTTACAAGGGAACCTCACCTTACGATGCAGGTCTCTTCTACTGCCCATATGTACCTCTCCAGATGGTACGTGCAGTTGGTGAGAACAGCTTCCAGCCAAAAATCGGATTTAAGACCCGTTATGGTATCGTTGCAAACCCATTTGCTGAAGGTACTAATGCTGGTCTTGGCCGTCTTGAGGCAAACAGCAACCGTTACTACAGAAGAGTACGTGTTGACAACCTAATGTGATTTATTCCTAGGTTATACCAAGGACCCCATCAAGGGGTCCTTTTTTTATGGAAATAAATAGTTAAAAATAATTTTGAGATTAAAGTGGAAACATTATTGCCATTACAAAAACAATTAAGTAATAGAAATTTTTTAACTACTGTTGGATTTAAATTCACTTTGGCAAAGAGTCCAAAAGTAGATTTTTTTTCAAACACTGCCACTATTCCTTCAATAAATTTAGGAGTTGCCCAACAATCATCATACTTAAAGGATATTCCAATTCCTGGAGATAAGTTAACTTATGATGATTTCTCTCTAGACTTTATTGTTGATGAAAGTTTAGAAAATTATCTTCTTTTACACAAATGGTTAAGAGGATTTGGTTATCCAGAGTCTATTGAGGAATACCAAAAACTTTTAAATGATGAAACTATAAATCCAGGTAAACAAACTGCAGTATCTGGTCAATCTGACGGAACATTAATTGTTTACAATAGCAATTTCCAACCAGTCGCATCAGTTAAGTTCCAAGGTCTTTTCCCAGTATCACTTTCAACAATTGGATTTGACGCAAAAGATTCAAATGCAAATTACGTTACTGCACAAGTAACATTCAAATATACAATTTACGATATTATTAAAATTGAAGCATGAACATTGATGAAATTCAGTCGTTATGGGAAGAAGATTCAAAGTTAGACCCAGATAATCTACACTCGGAATCTATAAAAATTCCATCTTTACACTCAAAATATTATAAAATTTATAACAATATCCTTCTCCTTAAAAAAATGGAGGAGAATAAATTTAAAATTCTAAGAAAAGAAAAATGGATGTATTACTCTGGGAAAGCAGATCCAGAAGTATATAAAGAAAAACCATTTGACCACAAGGTTTTAAAACCAGATATAGATAAGTATATGGATGCAGATGAAGAAATTATAAAGGCTGCATCAAAAATTGAATATTTTCAGACTATGTTGAATTATTTGGACAGTATTTTAAAGACAATTTTAAATAGAACTTACCAAATAAAAAATGCAATTGAATTCATGAGATTTACTGCTGGATATGACTGATATTAAAATACGAAAAAAGAACGAAGTATATTTAACTGTTACTGCTGATCCCCATATTCAGCATGAACTTAGTGATTATTTTACATTTGATGTTCCAGGTGCAAAGTTCATGCCTCAATATAGGAGCAAATATTGGGATGGAAAGATTCGTCTATTTTCAATTGCCACTGGAGAAATCTATGTCGGTCTTTTAGATAAGGTAATTTCTTGGGCAAAGAAATCAAATTATTCAATTGAATTTGAAAATAATAAATTCTATGGGACTCCATTTGAAGAAAATGAAAGTGTTTCCCATGAAGGAGTCAAAGATTATATGACTCGCATTTCAAAGCACAAACCAAGAGATTATCAAATTGATGCTGTTTATGATGCACTCAAATATAATAGAAAACTTTTAATCTCCCCAACAGCATCAGGCAAATCCCTGATGATTTACTCTATTACTAGATATTTTGCGGAAAGAAATCAAAAGATTCTTTTAGTAGTTCCCACAACGTCCCTGGTTGAACAAATGTTCAAAGACTTCCAGGACTACGGATGGAACGCAGAGGACTATTGCCACCGCATCTACAGTGGTCGTGAGAAGACAAATGAGTTTCCTGTCATAATTACAACTTGGCAATCAATTTACAAGTTGCCAAGAACATTTTATGAAAATTTTGATGTTGTAATTGGAGACGAAGCACATCAATTTAAGTCTAAATCTTTAATTGGTATTATGACTAAATTGGATAATACAAAATATAGATTTGGATTTACTGGAACTCTAGATGGATCACAAACACATAAGTGGGTATTGGAAGGTCTTTTTGGTCCATCATACAAGGTAACTCAAACTAAAGAATTAATAGAAAAAGGACACTTATCAAAATTACAGATAAAGGTGCTTCTATTAAAGCACAGTGAACATCAATTCAATGAGTATGAAGAAGAAATTCAATATATAATTGGGCATGAAAAAAGGAATAAGTTTATTAAAAACTTAGCATTAGATTTAAAAGGAAATACACTTATTCTTTTGAATAGAGTTGAAACTCATGGATTGCCAATATACAATTTAATAAATAATTCTGCTTCAAATAATAGAAAAGTATTTTTTGTCTATGGTGGAGTGGATGCTGAAGAAAGAGAAAAGGTAAGAGAGATTACAGAAAAAGAAAGTAATGCTATTATCGTAGCTTCTTACGGAACATTCTCAACTGGAGTAAACATCAAAAACTTACATAATGTGATATTTGCTTCACCAAGTAAATCAAGAATTAGAAATCTCCAATCTATTGGAAGAGTTTTAAGAAAAGGAGATAATAAATCAAAAGCAGTTCTTTATGATATTGCAGACGATATTACATATAGGTCAAAAAAGAATTACACCCTCAACCATTTAATAGAACGAATTAAAATTTACAATGAGGAGAATTTTAATTATGAAGTACTACAAATTAACTTTAAAGAATAATCATAATTATGGAAGAAGAATTTTATGCAGTAATTAAACTCATATCTGGAGAAGAAATCTTTTCAAAAGTTTGCCCTTGCGAGGAAGAAGAAAGAATTCTTTTAATATTAGATAATCCAGTTACAATAGAGACTGTTAATTTGAAACAATTTGGATTAACAGGAGTAAAAGTAAATCCATGGATTAAATTTACTGATGATACCATGTTTATTATTAATATGGATAAGGTATTAACCATGTCTGAAGTAAATGATGAAGATTTACTTAAAATGTATAACAAATACGTTAGAAATAAGAATAAAGAAACAAAGGTAAATAAACCAACCGCAAACATGGGATATCTATCTTCAATTACTGATGCTAGAATTTACCTAGAGAAATTATATAAACTAGAAAATTAGATATAATTTAGTCTTGAACCTCCACAGAGTCATTGTACACAAAAAAGGTATGTCTTGTCAATTTTTTGAATTTAATGCTATAATTAAGGCACAATTAAAAAATATCCCCTAACCAATAATGAGTAAGGAAAGAAAAAATCCACATTATGTTAACAATAAAGAGTTCCATTTGGCTCTTATTGAACATAAAAAGAAGGTAGATCTTGCCAAGAAGAAAGGATTACCACCTCCAAAAATTTCAAATTACCTTGGTGATTGCTTTTTGAAAATTGCAAATCATCTATCATATCGTCCTAATTTTGTAAACTATATGTTTAGAGAGGATATGATAAGTGATGGGGTTGAAAACTGTGTTCATTATATAAACAATTTTGATGTAGAAAGAACAAATCCTTTTGCTTATTTTACTCAAATTGTTTATTACGCTTTCCTTAGAAGAATCCATAAAGAGAAAAAGCAAATGGAAATAAAGGAAAAGATTATTGAAAGGAGTGGATATGACCAGGTATTTTCTGTTGATGGTGACAGAATGAATAGTTCGGAGTATAATAGTATTAAGGACAATATACAGATTAAACTATATCAATGAAGATTGCTTTAATAACAGATACTCATTATAACTTTAAAAAAGCAAATAAAAATTTTCATGATTATTTTGCAAAATTTTATAAAGAAATTTTCTTTCCTTATCTAAAAGATAATAATATAAAAACAGTAATACATTTGGGGGATGCTTTTGATAATCGTAAGGGTGTAGATTATTGGGCATTAAAGTGGGCAAAACAAAATGTATATGATAATTTTTCGGAGTTGGGTATAAAAGTTTATAGTATAGTTGGCAATCATGATACTTACTATAAAAATACAAACCAAATAAATTCCATAGATGTTTTATTGGGAAGTTATGATAATATAGTAAAAATATCTGAACCAAAAGAAGTAAGAATTGGTGGTTTGGATATTTTATTACTTCCTTGGATTTGTTCGGAAAATCAAGATAGAGTGTTCAACTTATTGGAAACAACAGAATCAAGAGTTGTATTTGGGCATCTTGAGTTGAGTGGATTTTCAGTATTCCCTGGACAACTACAACCTCATGGGATGGATAAGAAAATCTTTAACAAATTTGATAAAGTTTTTTCTGGACACTACCATACCAAAAGTGATGATGGAAAAATATTTTACATAGGAAATCCATATCAAATGTTTTGGAATGATTATAATGATAAAAGAGGATTTAGCATCTTTGACACAGAAACACTAAATACGGAATTTATAATTAATCCATACACTATCTTTGAAAAAATATACTATGAAGATACTAGTATTAGTTCAATTAATGTAAATTCTTTAAAAGATAAAATTATCAAATTAATTGTAAGGAAAAAAACAAATCAAAAAAAATTCGATTTGTTCTTAGATGAAATTTCTAAAATTTCATTTATAGAATTAAAAATATCTGAACTTTTGGACATTGATGATTCTAATTATCAATACTCTGAATCGGATGTCGAAGATACCATGTCAATTTTGACAAGTTATATTGATGACTCCGAATTTAACTTAGATAAAGATATTGCAAAAAAAATTATTAAAGATGTTTATGCTGAAGCGTTAGAAGTCGAATGACATTGATGCTATTTACTAAATATATGTAAACCATCATTGCCGTGAGATGTACATATTAACAATAAAGGGGCAAGAAGATGAAGGAGCATATGCTGTCCTTGATGAAACTGGAGAGCAAGTGGTATACTTCTTCGAAGAAGAAGATGATGCCGAAAGGTATGCTGGTCTCTTAGAAGCAGAAGATTACCCACCAATGTCAGTAGTAGAAGTTGATGGGGATTTAGCAGTTAAAACATGTGAACTACATGATTATAATTACGTTATAATCACTAACAATGACTTTGTAATTCCTCCAAGAACAAATGATTATTTTCGACAAAATAAGATTTCGTAATTTTTTATCAACAGGTAATAATTTTACAGAAATAAATTTCAGACAAACTACAACGACTTTAATAATTGGAACAAATGGAAGTGGTAAATCTACACTTCTTGATGCATTGTGTTTTGTTCTTTTCAATAAATCGTTTAGAAAGATAACAAAAAACCAATTAGTAAATTCAACGAATGAGAAAGATTGTTTAGTTGAAATTGAATTTGAAACTCAAAATTCAAACTGGATAGTTCGTAGAGGAATAAAACCAGCAATATTTGAAATCTATAAAAATGGAAAACTTATTGATCAACTAGCATCTAATAACGACCAGCAAGATTGGTTAGAAAAACAAGTTCTAAAATTAAATTACAAGTCATTCACTCAAATTGTTATATTGGGGAGTGCTTCATTTGTTCCATTTATGCAATTGTCTACTTCTCACAGAAGAGAAATTGTTGAGGATTTGTTGGATATTAAAATATTCTCTTCGATGAATTCTATTGTAAAGGAAAAAATTAAAACAACTTCGGATAAAATAAAAGAGATTTCATTTATGCACCATACAACTGGTGAAAAAATTGAGATGCAAAAGAAGTTTATAGAAAGTCTGGAAAAAGATATTAAAAATCAAATAAAAGAAAAGGAAGATAAAATAGAAGAATTAGAAACTGAGATAAAAAATATAGAAGAAGAAAATAAAGTTAAACAAAATTTGGTTGAAAGTGAACTTCAACCAGAGAGTTTAGAACTGTCTTCTTGCAATAAAAAAATAAAACAGTTAACATCTATAAAAATAAAAATACAAGAAAAAGTAAATCTACACAACGAACAAAAAGATTTTTTTGAGCATAGTTCGGAATGCCCTACTTGCACACAAAAAATCGAGGAAAGTTTTAGATTAAATAAACTCGAAGAGTTTAAAGAGAAATTGAATGAGTTAGAAACTGGTTTTGTAGAACTAGAAAAATCTATTACACAAGAGGAAAAAAGGGAAGAAAAGTTTATTGAACTTTCCAAAAAGATTTTAAGTATAAACAATGAAGTATCTAACAACAACGTTAAAATTTCTCAGTTTAATAAACAAACAAGAGAACTTCAGCAAGAAATTCAAAAACTTAAATCAAGAAACAAAAATAAAAATACTGAAAGAAATATCTTAACCGAACTAACAAACACATTTTCTAAGTTAGAAGAAGATAGAGCAAAGTACAAAGAAATTAATTCTTATTATGAATTCGTTCAAGGGTTGCTAAAAGATGGTGGAGTAAAAGCAAAGATTATAAAGAAATATCTTCCAATCATGAATCAGCAAATAAACAAATATTTGCAAATGATGGACTTTTATATTAACTTCACTCTTGATGAAGAGTTTAGTGAAAGCATCAAATCTCCAATACATGAAGAATTCAGTTATGAATCTTTCAGTGAAGGGGAGAAAATGAGAATAAATCTTGCTCTTCTATTCACTTGGAGAGAAATTGCTAGAATTAAGAATTCCATAAGAACAAACTTATTGATACTTGATGAGGTTTTCGATAGTTCTTTGGATAGTACGGGTATAGAATATTTTACTAAAATAATAAGATACGTTATTAAAGATTCTAATATTTTAGTAATTTCTCATAAAACAGATGAAATGATTGATTTATTTGATAGAGTTTTGAAGGTAGAAAAAGTCAAGGGATTCAGCAAAATTGTCTCTTGACTACTCCTTCAAATCTGTTATACTGATTTAGAGTAAAGGATTTATTATGGACGATAAAAATTTGACAACCTTTAATTTGAATTTTTCTAATCCTCAACCAGCACAAGACGAAAAATTGGAACTTGACAATAATGATGTTATCAGTTTTAGTGGTGATTCGGTAATTGGAACAAGTGGAGGAGACACAATTTACCCCGCAGATCACCCCAGTCAGCAATTTTGGTATGAGGATGGGATTAGTCTTACTGGAAACCCATCCGCATATTCCTCAGATACAATTACATTTTCCTATTCAGAATCTAATATGAGTGAACAAACAAACAAGAATGGTTTTTGGAAATACAACGAAGATAAAATTATTAAGCAATTAGAAGAATATATTAAGAGCACTTATAGGCAGCATTATGTAGATAGAACTGGTGGTGGAACTGAACAAACCCTGGATAAAATCAAACACAATCGTCGTGAAGGATTTTGTGCTGGGAATGTGACAAAGTATATTGACCGTTATGATACAAAAGGAACTCCAAGACAAGATCTTTTCAAAGTTCTTCATTATACAGTTCTTTTGATTAATCATCTAAACCTTATTGAAAACAAGTGAGATAAACTCTGATATGAAACTTTCTTCCGAAACTATTAACATCCTTAAAAATTTTGCTTCCATCAACCAATCCATTTTGGTGAAGTCTGGTTCTAAACTGAGAACTATTTCTGTTATGAAGAACATTCTTGCAGAAGCAGAAGTTAAAGAAAAATTCCCAAAAGATTTTGCAATTTACGATTTGAATCAATTCCTGAATGGTTTGAGTCTTCATCAAGATCCAGATTTGGATTTTGGTAATGAATCTTACATCGTAATTAGTGAGGGAAAAAGAAAGGTCAAATACTTCTTCGCAGATCCAGAAGTAATTGTAACTCCACCCGAAAAAGAACTTGAACTTCCTTCTCAAGATGTTTGCTTCCAACTAGAGCACTCTCAACTTGACAAATTGATTAAGGCATCTGCAGTGTACCAACTTCCAGACCTTTCGGCAGTTGGTGAAGCAGGTGTGGTAAAACTCGTTGTTCGTGATAAGAAAAATGATACTTCCAATGAGTTTTCCATCATTGTGGGGGAAACAGATTGCGAGTTTGTTTTCAACTTTAAAGTTGAAAATATTAAGATTATTCCTGGAACCTACGATGTGGTTGTTTCCAAAAAACTTCTTTCCAAATTTAGTAATCCAAAATACGATCTTAATTATTATATTGCTCTCGAACCAGATTCGACCTTTTCATAATGGATTTTCTGCTTTATCTTACTCCTATTGGAAATCAAATAATCAATAAGATTATCTCTAAAAATTATACAGTTAGAGAAAATGCTCCAATATGTAGGAATAAAGAATTATTTGGAATGTTGTCTAGACCTGATTTTGTTATTTGTACAAATAATATAAAAAATACTATCAGTCCAGTTAAACATTATATTAACGAAACCGTATACCATGAAGCAGTTCATGTTATACATTCATGTAAAGGAGGTCCAATTGGAATTAAAAACATCCAATTGGATTCTTCAAAATTAAGTGATGTGGCAAGGTCTTCTAACGTAACAAAACAGCATCAAGTATATGAGCTTGAAGCATATTGGTTAGAGGATAAACCAGAATTGGTTAGTGACTATCTACAAAAATTTTGCTTTTAAATTATGACTCGTGATGAATTCTTGTGGGTTGAGAAGTATCGACCTAAAACAATTGAAGATTGTATTCTCCCAGAGAATATTAAGAAAACCTTTACCGACTTTCTAAATAAGGGTGAAGTGCCAAACTTGCTTCTTGCTGGTCCAGCTGGATGCGGTAAGACAACAGTGGCAAAAGCACTCTGTAATGAATTGGGAGTAGATGTTTATGTCATTAACGGATCCGACGAAGGTAGATTCCTCGATACTGTCAGAAACAATGCGAAAAACTTCGCTTCGACCGTCAGCCTTTCTTCGACTGCTAAACACAAAGTCATCATCATTGATGAGGCAGATAACACAACCTCAGATGTACAACTCCTCTTACGGGCGTCTATTGAGGAATTTAGTAACAACTGCAGATTCATCTTCACCTGTAACTACAAAAATAAAATTATTGAACCACTCCATTCCCGTTGTGCCGTTGTGGAGTTTTCAGTCCAAGGAAAGCAAAAACCACAAATTGCAGGGCAGTTCTTTAAACGACTCCAGCAAGTACTTGAATTGGAAAAAATCAAGTACGATCCAAAAGTTCTTGCAGAACTCATCAACAAGCATTTCCCAGACTGGAGAAGAGTCCTTAACGAGTGTCAGAGGTACTCTGTGGGGGGTGAGATTGACTCGGGAATTCTTGCGTCTTTTTCGGAAATAAGCACCAATGAACTTATTACCAACCTTAAGGAAAAAAACTTTTCTGAAGTACGTAAGTGGGTCGTCAGCAATCTGGACAATGATTCTGGTGTATTACTGCGTCGTGTTTACGATGCTTGTTATGAATCCCTTGATGGTCCTTCTATTGCTGCTGCCGTTCTTATTGTTGCTAAGTATCAGTATCAGGCAGCATTTGTGGCAGACCAAGAAATAAATTTACTTGCAGCACTCACAGAAATTATGGTGGAGTGTAGATTTAAATGAATTTGGAATTGAAGGATTGGTTGAATAGCATTAATCAAAATAAGAAAAATCTTATAGATGAAGATCCTTATTTAGAGAAAGAATATCCTCCATACATTATTAATAAATGTTTGTCTGGTCATATTGACTGCATAATGTATGCAAACGAAATGAATATCAATCATAAGTTGAGCAAAAAACTTCAATATGATTTTTTTATAAATATAATCAGAATCAAGAAGAGATATTCTCCTTGGGTCAAAAAAGAAAAAATCAAAGATATTGAATACGTCAAATCTTACTATGGTTATAGTAATGAAAAGGCAGAGCAAGCTTTGAAGATTCTTAGTAAAGAACAAATTAATTTTATTAAACAAAAACTTGATGTTGGAGGAAAAAAATGAGTGTCGTGCAGGAACCCGAAGTGAAATGGTCTCCAGACCAAATGGTGGAAGTTATTCTGAATGAACCTGATGACTTTTTGAAAGTTCGTGAGACTTTGACCCGTATTGGAGTTGCTTCTCGCAAAGAAAAGAAAATTTATCAATCGTGTCATATTCTGCATAAGCAAGGTAAATATTATCTTGTTCATTTTAAGGAATTGTTTGCTTTGGATGGAAAACCAGCAAATCTTACCGTAAATGATGTGCAAAGAAGAAATAGAATTACACAACTTTTGGCAGACTGGGGATTGATTACCGTTGTTGATGTTAATAAAATCTCTGATATTGCCCCATTAAATCAAATTAAAGTTCTTTCATTCAAGGACAAGGGTGATTGGGTTTTGGAAACAAAATATAATATTGGTGCTAAGAAAAAGAGAGGAGAAGAGGAAACCGAATGATTCTTTGGGGAGGTCCGAACCTCCCCTTTTTATTGTTTTGCGATATATAATTACAGGATGCCTAAGGGGTCCACAAAACACAAACTCGCTTTAACAGGAGCTACAATAATGACTAATCTAGTGCGTTACACTGCTGCGGATTTGCCCGCTTTAATGGACAGAATTACCCGTAATAGTATTGGAATGGATGAATATTTTGATCGTCTATTTAATCTTCATGAAACAACTTCTAACTATCCCCCATACAATCTAATTCAAGTTAGTAATGTAGAATCAAAACTTGAACTTGCACTTGCTGGATTTAAGAAGGAGGAAGTCCATGTATACACAGAGTATGGAAAACTTTTTGTCGAAGGACAAAAGGAGGATAGGGACTCTGATGCCCAATATGTCCATAAGGGACTGGCTCAAAGAAGTTTCAAGAGAGCATGGACATTATCGGATGACACAGAGGTACGAGAAGTCGCATTTGAGGACGGATTACTAACTATTACACTTGGTAAGATTGTTCCTGAGCATCATGCACGTAAAGATTATCTATAAATAATACTGAATATCGTCGGCGCAATGCCAAGAGGGGTAAGTGGCAAAATCCACTTGACACCCCTCTTTTTTCTTGTTATAATTTTTTGAGGTACTTAAAAAATATGACTGTTAAACTTGCTGTACTTAAATCTGGCGAAGATGTAGTAGCAGATATTAAAGAATTGGTTGATGATGAAGGGAATGTAATTTCTTTAATTTTTTCAAATCCAGTCGTTGTTAAACTTATTTCTCCTCAAACTTTACTTGAGAATGAGAATGAGCATGAGTATAAAATTGCTTTTTATCCTTGGATGCCTTTATCTTTTGATAAGAATATTCCAATAAAAAAGGATTGGATTGTTACTATTGTTGAACCAGTGGAAATGGTAAAAAAATCTTATGAGGAAAGAATAAATGGAAACGGACAAAACGATAATGTTGATTCTCTTAATGAACAATACATTCCTGATATCTGAAATTGAGGAATTAGTTGTGGATTTAGGACAACCAGACTGCAAATTGGTAAACCCATTTGTTGTTTCTGAAGATGGAAAATTATCCCCGTGGATAGAGAATTATACAAATTCTACTGAACTAATGATAAGTTCAGATAAAATTTTGACTATCATTGACCCCAAAGAAAACCTTCTTGAAGAATATCTAGAACTTACACGATGAGATTTTACACCAACGTCTATGAAAAATTTAATAAAATGCTTGTCCGTGGTTATGACAATGGTGAGTATTTTCAAATAGAAGAGGACTATCAACCTACGTTATTTGTTCCTTCAAAGAAAAAAACAAAATATAGAACGTTGGACGGATATCCAGTAGAACCCATTCAACCTGGAAAAATTTCAGAATGCAAAGAATTTCTAGAAAAATATTCTAAGGTTGATGGATTTGTTGTTTATGGTAATGATAACTATAAAGCACAATATATCTCTGATAAGTATCCAGAAGAAGAAATTAAATTTGATATTTCAAAAATCAGATTGTTTACAATTGACATTGAGGTGTCTGCTGAAAGTGGATTCCCAAATGTCTTTGATTGTGCAGAAGAAATTTTGACAATCACCCTTCAAAACTATGCAACAAAAAATATTGTTTGTTTTGCAAATGCGAGAAACTATGAAAATTCTCGCAAAGACCTTGCATATATTAAATGCTCTGATGAGATTGATTTAATTAATAGGTTTCTTGCATTTTGGGAACAGAATACTCCAGATGCCATTACTGGATGGAACTGTGAATTGTATGATATTCCATATATTGCTGGACGTATTGAAAGGATTAAGGGAGAGAAGGAAGCACGTCGTCTTTCTCCTTGGGGTAATATTCGTAGGAAAGAACTTGTAATTCAAGGCAGAGAGCAAATCTCCTATGAGATTGCTGGTGTGTCTGTGATTGACTATCTTGATTTGTATAAGAAATTTACTTATACAAACCAGGAATCATATCGACTCGATCACATTGCATTTGTGGAACTGGGACAAAAAAAGCTGGACCACTCTGAGTTTGATACTTTCCGAGATTTCTATACAAAAGATTGGCAAAAGTTTGTTGATTATAACATCAAAGACGTTGAACTTGTTGACCAACTGGAAGACAAGATGAAACTCATTGAGTTGCTTTTGACGATGGCATATGATGCTAAGGTCAATTATAATGATGTGTTTTTTCAGGTAAGAACTTGGGATGCCATTATTTACAATTACCTTAAGAAACGCAACATTGTCATTCCCCCAAAAGATAAATCATCAAAAGATGAAAAATATGCGGGGGCATATGTTAAGGAACCAATTCCTGGGATATATGATTGGGTGGTCAGTTTTGACCTTAATTCTCTGTATCCCCATCTTATTATGCAATACAACATCTCTCCAGAAACACTTCTTGAAGAGAAACATCCACAAGCAACTGTTGATAGAATCCTTGAAGAACAAATAAATTTTGAACTGTATAAAGATTATGCAGTTTGTGCTAACGGTGCAATGTATCGTAAAGATGTCAAGGGATTTCTTCCTGAGTTGATGGAGAAGATGTATGGAGACCGAGTTATCTTCAAAAAGAAGATGATTGAAGCAAAGAAAGCATACGAAAAGACTCCAACCAAGGAATTAGAAAAGGAGATTGCTCGTTGCAACAATATCCAGATGGCAAAGAAGATTTCTCTCAACTCTGCTTATGGTGCCATCGGAAACCAATACTTTAGATATTATAAACTAGCAAATGCCGAGGCAATTACTTTGTCTGGGCAAGTATCAATCCGTTGGATTGAGGGTAAAATGAACAAGTATCTAAATAAAGTATTGAAAACTGAAGACGTAGATTATGTCATTGCTTCTGATACTGATTCCATTTATCTTAATATGGGTCCTTTGGTTAAAGGTGTATACAAAGGAAGAGAGGAGACTCGTGAGAAAGTTGTCTCGTTCCTTGACAAGTTGTGTAAAATGGAACTTGAGCCTTATATTGAAAGTGCTTACCAAGAATTGGCTGACTATGTGAATGCATATGAACAGAAGATGCAGATGAAACGGGAGAATATTGCTGACCGTGGAATCTGGACTGCCAAGAAACGATACATTCTTAATGTGTGGGATAGTGAAGGTGTTCGATATGAACAACCAAAACTAAAGATTATGGGACTGGAAGCAGTTAAGTCTTCCACCCCTGCCCCTTGTCGTCAGATGATTAAGGATGCTCTTAAACTCATTATGACTAAGACTGAAGATGATATGATTGATTACATTGAGAGGTCTAGGAGAGAGTTTACTAATCTTTCTGTGGAAGAGATTTCATTTCCAAGAACTGTGTCTGATGTTGTTAAACACAAAGCACACGCAACAATTTATGGAAAGGGAACTCCAATTCACGTTCGTGGTGCCCTTCTGTATAATCATTTTATTAAGGAAAAGAAACTTGATAAAAAATATGCAGCAATTCAAAATGGTGAAAAAATTAAATTTTGCTATCTAAAACTTCCTAATCCAATCCGAGAGAATGTAATCTCTTATATTCAAGAGTTTCCTAAGGAATTGGGATTGGACAAATACATCGACTATGAACTACAATTCAATAAAGCATTCTTGGAACCGATGAAGGTTATCCTTGATGCAATTGGATGGAAAGTTGAAAAAACAATTACTCTAGAATCATTTTTTGCCTGATGGATTTGCCTATTAACGATAACGAATTGGATACAATCGTAAAAGCAATGGCTCTTGGTGGGGACACTGCTTTGTATCAAAAACTTAAACTTGTGAAGGAACTTAAAGAACAGGGACTTCCTTATAAAAAAATCTTACGTGAAGAATATGGGATGGTAGCATAATGGATTTTCTTAAAGATATTGTAAAAGAAATTGGTGGTGAGTATACACAACTTGCTGCTGACATTGATGAAACAGAGACTTATGTTGACACAGGTTCGTTCATTTTTAACGCACTGGTTTCAGGTAGTTTACTTGGTGGTGTATCTGGGAATAAGATTACTGCTATTGCTGGAGAGTCTTCTACTGGAAAGACTTTCTTCAGTCTCGCTGTGGTTAAGAATTTTCTTGATAATAACCCCGATGGTTATTGTCTCTACTTTGATACTGAGGCTGCTGTAACTAAATCTCTTCTTGAGAGTAGAGGACTTGATGTTAATAGAATTGTTGTAGTTAATGTTGTAACTATTGAGGAGTTTCGGTCTAAGGCACTTAAAGCAGTGGATCTCTATCTGAAGAAAAAGGAAGGAGAACGTAAACCGTGTATGTTTGTTTTGGATTCTCTTGGAATGCTTTCCACCGAAAAAGAAATTCAAGATGCATTGGATGATAAGCAAGTTCGTGATATGACTAAATCGCAACTTGTCAAAGGTGCCTTTAGGATGTTAACCTTGAAATTGGGACAAGCAAAAATTCCAATGATTGTTACTAACCATACTTATGATGTTGTTGGTTCATATGTTCCAACTAAAGAAATGAGTGGTGGTTCTGGTCTTAAGTATGCAGCATCTACTATCATCTATCTTTCTAAAAAGAAAGAAAAGGAAGGTACAGAAGTTGTTGGAAATATCATAAAAGCAACAACACACAAGTCTCGTTTAAGTAAAGAAAATAAAACTGTTGAAGTTAGACTTTTTTATGATGAACGTGGTCTCGATAAGTATTATGGTTTATTGGAACTAGCAGAAAAGCATGAGATATTCAAAAAGGTGGGAACTCGTTTTGATGTTGGAGACGGTACGACTCAATTTGGAAAAACTATATTGGAAAATCCAGAAAAATATTTTACTGCACAAGTGATGCAGGCATTGGATGAAGCAGCACAAAAAGAATTCTCATATGGAGGGTAATGGAAAAAGTCGAAACTACTATTCTCAGGAATCTTCTCTTTAATAATGATTATTGTAGAAAGGTTCTTCCTTTTATTAAAAATGAATACTTTGAAAACTTACATGAGAAAGTAGTTTTTGAGGAGATTTGTAAATTTATTGTTGCCTATGAAAAACTTGCAACAAAAGAAGTTCTCCTTATTGAAACTGAAAAAAGAACTGATATTACCGAAGATACATACAAAACTATTTGTGAGTATGTATCTAGGTTAGACAACAATGATGTCGATTACAAATGGTTGGTGGATACCACTGAGAAGTGGTGTAGAGACCGTGCTATATATCTTGCACTTATGGAATCTATTAAGATTGCAGATGGTCAAGATGATAAGAAGAATAGAGATGCAATTCCAAGTATTCTGTCTGATGCTCTAGCAGTTTCTTTTGACAATAATATTGGACATGACTATTTTAAGGACTTTGAAAGGAGATACGAGTTCTACCATCAACGTGAAGAAAAAATTCCTTTCGATTTGGAATTCTTCAACCGCATTACAAAGGGTGGACTTCCTAATAAGACTCTCAACATTGCTCTTGCAGGCACTGGTGTTGGTAAGTCTCTATTCATGTGCCATGTTGCTGCTTCTGTTTTACTTCAAGGTAAGAATGTCCTCTATATTACTTTGGAGATGGCTGAAGAAAGAATTGCGGAACGTATTGATTCAAATCTTCTGAATGTTAACATTCAAGATATTGAGTCACTCCCTAAAATGATGTTTGAGTCTAAAGTTAATAGTATCAGCAAAAAGAGTCAGGGAACTTTGATTATTAAAGAGTATCCAACTGCATCAGCACACGCAGGACATTTCCGAGCACTTTTGAATGAACTTTCTCTAAAGAAGTCATTCAAACCTGATATTATTTTTATTGATTATTTGAATATCTGTGCTTCTAGTAGGTATAAAGGCAATAGTAATATCAACTCTTATACCTTTGTGAAAGCAATTGCTGAGGAACTTCGTGGATTGGCAGTTGAAACTAATGTTCCCATTGTCTCTGCCACTCAAACTACTCGTTCTGGTTACGGAAATTCTGATGTTGAGCTTACTGATACTTCTGAAAGTTTTGGTTTGCCTGCTACTGCTGACCTTATGTTTGCTCTTATTTCAACAGAAGAATTAGAGCAACTTGGTCAGATTATGGTGAAGCAATTGAAGAATAGATATAACGATCCAACAATGAATAAGAGATTTGTTGTTGGTATTGATAGGGCAAAAATGAGACTCTTTGATGTAGAGCAGAGTGCTCAAAAAGATATACTTGACTCTGGACAAGAAGAAGAGTATAGTTATGATGAAGAAAAAACAAGTAAATTTTCTGGATTTAAATTTTAATGGAAACTAACAACAAGCACGTTAATTTTGAAGCATATCAAAAGTTCGTTGATGCTGTAACATCAGATGCATCAAAAGACTTTGTTGCACTTGCCGATAGAATGGTGGAGTTGGATGAAAAAGGCGCAAATATTGAACGTCTTCTGACTGCTGCTGTTGGTATCAATGCCGAAGGTGGTGAGTTTATGGAAATCGTCAAAAAGATGATTTTTCAAGGGAAACCATTTAATGCAGACAACAAAGAACACCTGATTATTGAACTTGGAGATATCATGTGGTATGTTGCACAAGCATGTATGGCACTTGAAGTTTCTTTTGATGATGTAATTTCTCGCAATGTGCAAAAACTTGCAAAACGTTATCCTGATGGGGCATTTGATATTTACTTCTCCGAAAATCGTTCTTCTGATGATAGATGAAAACTTTTTAATGGAAAATTGATTTTTAGAAGTTTTTCCAAATTTTATGTACCTAAGGAGAATAAAAAATGACTAAAGAAAAACAAGTAGTAATTAAATTAAGTCCTCGTTCTGCTGCCGCAGTTCGACAAATTCTTTTTGAACATCAACAGGGATATACAACTGGAAGTTCTGTTCCAGAAAGAATTTTCGAAATTAGAGAAGTAATCACAGATATAGATGACGCAATTACTCAAGTTGTAAACTAATAAAGTAATTTAACTCCCTATTTCTAAATGAAAGAAATAGGGAGTTTTTGATTCGAATATGGAAAAAGTTATTAGATACTTTTTCTAATAAAAGTCGAGATTGTATAAATGAATAAATATTTAAAAACCAAGTAATAATGAAGAGTTTTGCTAATTTTTTAAGAGAGGCAGTAGAGACGTTAGCATCTACTGAGGCAAAAAATCGTGGTCTTGTTGGAAACGGTCATGGAGACTGGTACGACAAGCAGGGAAATTTTGTAGCAAAAACTGTTAATGGTAAATTAAAGTTTTATGGGAAGGGTGATACTGAATCTACGGACGGTATTCCTGGAGAGGAAAATAGAGTTGGAAACAATTCAAAACAATCAGATCAGAGTCAAGCACAACAACAAACACAGGACCAACAAAGTGGTGTAGTCGTTGTTCTTGGAAGGTTTAATCCACCATCAAAAAATCATGAGCAGATATTAAAGGCAGGATTTTCTGAGGCAAAAAGAAGAGGATTTGAATATAGAATCTACCCAAGTAGAATACAAGATTCTTCATCAAATCCTTTAAATCCATCCTTAAAGATTTCTTATATGAAATCAATGTTCCCTGATTATGGAGATTATATTGTTGATAGTGAAGACTCTAGAACAATATTTGATATTCTCCAATCTCTTTACTCGGATGGGTACTCTGATGTAACTTTAGTTGTTGGACAAGAAAGATTGGGAGAGTTCCAGAGTCTTGCCCATAAAGCAGAAGGTCAAGGATATGAGTTTTCTAATTTGGAAGTAATTACTGCAGGAGTAAAAGACCCAGATAGTGAGGTAGAATCACCTGGTTCTTCTGCTCTTATGAAGGCAGCAGTTGCTATGAATGATTTTTATAAGTTTGAAGCAGGTCTTCCTAATGGCATGAGCAGAAACGAAAAGGAAGAGATGTTTAATACTATTAGAAAAAGTATGAATGTTGACGAATCCACCGAAGCCTGGATGATAGCACCAGAATTTGATTATGATGGGATGAGATGGAATTACAAAAACAATGGACTTTTTTCAATTGGTTCTTTCGTTGAAAATTTAAATAGTGGATTAATTGGGAAAATAATCCGAAGAGGGGCAAATTATTTGATTTGCGTGACCGAAGATAACATTATGTTTAAAAGTTGGTTGAAAGATGTCAGAGAAGTCCATGAAATTGGCACAACTGAATATCTAAATTATGTTCAGGAATTAACCCCAGGAGAAAAAATTAAGAGTTTTACCTCAAAGAGTAAGAAGAAGTCATCTATTTTTGGTAAAAACTATAAATAAAAATATAACTGGACTCTTTTAACTTAAAATGACCTACTGGGAAAAGTATATTTTTGAATCCAAAAAGAACGAAAAATCATCGTCCTCAAAAAAATTAACACCCAAAGAAATAAACAGAATGGGTAGGGAAGTTTTGAGTGCGGAACAAAATAAAAATAGAAAAAATAAAGATAAAGCTAAAAAGGGTTCATCTGAATATACTAAGTATCTTCAACAGCAACTTGATTTTAAAAAACAAAAATACGAAGATCAAAAGAAGAGACAACTAGAGAAAGGAAAAGAAAAAGCAGAAACAGAAAAGGAAAAAGCAAAGAAAGCTTTATCAAATGTAAAAATACAAAAAATTGGATATAAAGAACCAGAATTAACAGCACACTCAAAGGCAATTGAGAATTTGGGTTCACTTGCCGTGGGATTGACCAAAGGTGCATATCATGGAGCAAGAGCACTGCAGAAAAAGAAAGAAGCAGAGAGAGCAGTAGCAAAGCAACCAGAAAAGAAAGAATTGGGGAAACCAGGAAGACCCAAAAAAGAAACTACATCTACTACACGTCAAATTTCTGGTTCACCAGAAAGAAAACAACTTCCATATGGTATTAATAAGAGAAAGATGCTAAAACCATCTTCTGGTGGTGGAGTAACAAGAATAGGCAATCCAGCAGAAGGGTCTAGAACAGAACCAACATTGGGACAAAAGGCAAGACAAGATAAAAAATTAAAGTCAGATCTAATTAAGGCAAGAATGGAAGAGTACTCAAATTGGAAAGAAGAATTTTTATTTGAAGTTGAAGAGAAAAAAGGAAAGTCGGAAAGAGCAAAAATCATTGATATTATGAAAGGAAAAAATAAAATTGAAATGAATCCTACAGTCTCTGAAGACCATAAAGAAGTTGCAAGTGGAGAAAAGAAAGATGATGAAGGATATATGGCTAATGTTGAACTAGATCAAATTGAGAGAGCAGTTAAAGCACTTCGCAAAAAAATAAAGAAATCTGATATGCAAATGCCTGCCTGGGTTCAATCCAAGATTACTAGGGCAGCAGATTATATTGATACTGCTTCTGAGTATCTCCAAAGTGATGAAAACATTTCGGAAGAAATGGATAAAAAAAAAATTTTAATGGTAATGCTTTTAAAGGCACTTGATAATGCAAAAAGAAAAAAAAATTCACAACTGATTAACGGGATAATTGGTGAATCAAAAAAGTCTGAAATGAAATGCAATAAACCAAAGGCACAAGCACATGGTTCTGGTGAAACTGGGAAATCCCATGTTGTAAAAGCATGTGAAGATGGTAAAGAAAAGTTGATTCGTTTTGGGCAATTGGGAGTAAAAGGTTCCCCCAAAAAAGAAGGAGAGTCTAAAGAATACGCAAGTCGTCGTCATAGATTCCAAACAAGACATGCTAAAAATATTGCAAAGGGAAAAATGTCTGCAGCTTATTGGGCAAACAAAGTAAAGTGGTGAATTGTTAAAAAATAATTATTAGTAATAAATATTATTTGAATTACCTTATGGAGGTTATCATGGGAGCAGTAGTAGCAGTGGTAAAACCACTTCTTATTCAGGTTGCAACTCATCCAGCAGTTAAAAATCTTGTCCTTGATTTGCTCAAAAAATACGTTGATAGCACAGACAACAGCATTGATAATGTAGTTTACGAACTTGTAAAAGATAAACTCTTTACACCACAGGCATGATTACCTGTTTAGTAACTAATTGGGGAGTAACCATTGTCCTTGGTCTACTGCTGACTGCTTCTGAGTGGTTAGCAAAAACAAAAAGATTTGAGGAAAACGGAATACTTGATTTAATAACTCATTTTTTAAGAGTGGTTTTACAAAAGGGCAAGAAGTAACACATTGCCCTTTTTATAAATACCTTTAGGAAAAATTTTTTACGGAAAAGAACAAAATGGCACTCTGGGGTAAAAAAGACGATGTTTATTCTGCTGGAACTATTACAGTCAATTATGCAAATAAGACTGTAACTGGTTCTGGTACTACTTTCACCGCATTGAGTGTTGGTGATATTATTTCAATTGGAGCAGGTAATACTTTTGGTCAAGCAGTTGTATCTGGAATTACCTCAGCTACTCTTATTTCTATTGCTTCTACTCAGTATTTAAGTGGTGCTCCAATTTCTGGACAGCAGTGGACTGCATCCCAAAAACCAAAATACACTCTCTGGGACCCAAATTATTCTTCAACAGAAATTTTTGGTGTTTCTAATGACGAAGTTGGAGTTGCAAGAACTACTGCATATTCTGTAACTCATGGTGGTTGGGTTGGAATTACTACCTACATCGACACTCACGGCAATCTTAGAGTTAAGCATGAAGTTCTTGTTGCTATGTCTGGTATCACTACTGGTGTAGCAACTACTACTGGAACTGGTGGTGATGCAGCAGATGATAGCAAATTACTCCCATAATTTATGAAGTATGAGATTTGATGAGTTGAACGAAGATAATTATCTCCTTTTCGCAATTAAACATTATGAAAATCCCCAGGCAGTGACCAAGGAAGATTTTTATGATGATTTAAAAAGATTTAAGTGGATAAAAAAATTACTTAGAAGATATAAAAAAGATGGAGAACTAAAAATCCATCTTTTGATTAATCACTTTATTATACTTTATAATGTATTTGGTGATGCGGCAACACCACTTTTATTTTATAAGATTGACAAAGAATTTTGGAGTGTTTTGAAAACTTTTGTTGTTTATTTGGACAGACTTCCTGAGTATCCACATACAAACATTCATGATATTGAACTTGATGATATTTGTATGCAACAATTAAATTGTATTTAAATGAAAAAAGAACTTCTGGAAAAAATTATATCCCATATCAGAGAAGAACTTGGGGCACTTCCAACTAATAATGTTGGTGGTGGGAATATTGCTGGAACTCCAGAAGCAGATCCAGGAAATCCTCCAGTAAGAAAAAGAAAAAAGTATATCTATCAAAAAAACTCTAGAAAACTTTGGAGACAAGGATAGTGGCAGTATTTTCTCAAGATTCAAAATTAGCAGTTCTTGAATCGAAACTTAGCATTTACGAAGACTTATCTCGTGAGATGTTGAGCAAACTTGAAGCAGCAGTAGAGAAGATATCAGAAGGAAACAATAGAATTGCTACTATCCTTGCTAAGCACGATGAGAGAATTGAGCAAAGTATGAAAACCGACGAACTTCTTGTCAGAATGATTGATGAGATTAAAGACGAGAATGAAAAAGATCATCAAGAAATTGCAAGAAAGTTTGAAAAGATAGAACAGAAAATAGAAGATTTAGTTAAGTTTAGATGGCAAGTTGGTGGTGTTGCTGCTGTTGCTGTTATTGCAATCACTATCATCAATGCCTTCGTTCCAAAATTTATTGGGTCATCCCAATTGACACCCTCTCAATATTCGAGTAGCATAGAGAGAGCAAAGTGAACCCCCTTTGAAATGAGTTTTATTGATTCCAAATATATCGGGTTGGTCTCTTCCCGACTGCATAAGTTCGCTAGAAAAAAAGAAGGTCTTTATAATTTTCGTTGTCCTTATTGTGGAGATAGTCAGAGGACTAAAAATAAGGCACGAGGATATCTCTACAAGTTGAAGAACGACCACAACTTCAAATGTCATAATTGTGGGGTTTCTAGGACTTTTACAAACTTCCTGAAGGATATGGATGCTGTGTTATATGACCAGTATGTGATGGAGAGATATAAGAATGGTCTAACAGGGAAGGGAAGTCAAACAAAGACCCCAGAATTTAAGTTTGAAAAACCTAACTTTTCAAAAAAGTCTTTTGACCTGCCTACCATTGCAGAACTAAATAAAGAACACTTGGCAAGACAATATCTAGAGAACAGAAAAATTCCAAAAGAATATTTTCGTGAATTGTATTTTTGTCAAAACTTCAAGGAGTGGACTAACACTCAGAAGCATACATTCGATAATTTAGACAACGACGAACCAAGAATCATCATTCCTCTTATCAATCAAGGAAAAATCTTTGGGTTTCAGGGTCGTAGTCTGAATAAGAATTCAAAACTTAAATATATTACAATTATCCTAGACGACAGCCATCCTAAAATATATGGTTTAGATAAAGCAGATTACAACAAAACTGTATATGTCGTTGAGGGACCAATCGATAGTATGTTTTTAGATAATGCAATTGCTATGGTTGGAGCAGACTTAGATTATATGTTTTTCGTTACTAATTTCGAATCAGACTTTGTGATGGTTTATGATAATGAGAAACGAAATAAACAAATCATTCAAAGAATGGAAAAGGCAATTGATTCCAAATTTCCTATTGTAATTTGGCCAAATGACTTGAAAGAAAAGGATATCAATGATATGATACTTGAAGGCATTGATGTCAACAAAATTGTAAAAGAAAACACCTTTATGGGGTTAGAAGCAAAAGCAAAACTTATTGGTTGGAAACGAGTATGAGCAACGGGACAAAAGTTATCAAAAGAAATGGTCGAGTTGAATCTTTGGATTTGAATAAAATTCATTTAATGGTTGATGAGGCATGTAAAGACCTAGCAGGTGTATCTGCTTCTCAGGTTGAAATGCAGTCTGGAATCCAATTTTATGATGGAATCACAACCGCAGAGATTCAGGAGATTCTAATTCGTTCTGCTTCGGATTTGATTGATTTGGAAAATCCAAATTACCAATTTGTTGCAGCAAGACTTTTACTATTTTCTGTTAGAAAGTCTTTGTATGGAAAAGTACAAGATCATCCAACATTTTTGGACCACATTAAAAAGTGTGTAAATATTGGTGTTTATGATGCTGAGATTCTTAGTAACTATACTGAGGATGAAATTAACAAACTTGGTTCACATATTCACCATAACCGTGATTACCTGTTTACTTATGCGGGTTTACGTCAAGTAGTTGATAAGTACCTTGTGCAAGATAGAAGTAGTGGGAAGGTATATGAGACCCCACAATTTATGTACATGATGATTGCTGCGACTATTTTCTCTCAGTATCCTAAAGAAACTAGACTCTCTTATGTAAAGAGGTATTATGACGCAATCTCAAAGCACAAAATCAACATTCCCACACCTATCATGGCAGGAGTGCGAACTCCACTTCGACAATTTGCTAGCTGTGTTCTTGTTGATTCTGATGACACCCTCGATAG
>Ga0129333_10001102_pt1 | contig 24080 bp, 15 predicted proteins | sample CPB6_08_DNA_FD_94474 | JGI IMG/M metagenome (GOLD analysis project Ga0129333, IMG submission 94474) | Freshwater to marine salinity gradient microbial communities from Chesapeake Bay, USA - CPBay_Sum_0.6_0.8_DNA | ecosystem: Environmental > Aquatic > Marine > Coastal | place: USA: Chesapeake...
CACAGATAAATTCAACAACTGGAATAAACACAACTACAAAATACTATGTCATTAATTCTAGTGTAAACAGTTTTCAACTTTCGCTTTTGCCGGGTGGAACAACTATAACTCTAACTACAGACGGGACTGGAACTATTATTTATAACAGACAAGTTGGAGAAGGGACAGTAAATCTACTCGTTGCACCACCTACTCATCCATATGAAGTCGTATCATGGAACCCGATTACTACACCATTGTTTGACTATGATGAGCCAGTTGTTGTAACGGCCGCGCCAGATGATATTCGCTGGGTGGTGTCAAATCGTAAAGGATTTTTATCTGAAGACAATAAAATTCAAGACAGTTATTTTTATCAAATACACAGTTATGAAATTAAAAGTCAACTTCAGGCAGAAGATTGGAAGGATGAATTTAAAGGATTTTGTCATCCATCTGGATATGAATTATTTTCAATACTAGAAATTATTGATTTTTCAAAAAATAACTGGGTCGACTATATACCATATATCTACGGCAACCGTGACTATATACCACCCCGCATTAGGGATCTTATTAGTAAAAAAGAATCTAGTAAATTATTACCTACTGGGTTGTATGAAATATTGACTACATTTGGTGGTCAACACACACCTCGTTCCCAACCTGGTCGTGGAATAGAGCGCGATATTCTTCTACTAATCTTTGTAAGAATGCTTGACGACCTTGGCAAGACATACACACTAAGAGATGATGCCGGGCAAATAGTCTACACGCGGAATATGGTGAGAATGTTGTATGCTTATCTTGCATTTCATATAGACTCAAAGTATATACGCGGCACAAATGCAGAAGACATGAAATTTTTAGGCGACGATCTTGATGATACTGATGACGTCCTATACAAAAACACAGGAAAAACTTCAGTATATTCATACAACTCTGGCACAAAAACGTGGTCTCAACTTGGTCAAAATCTGTTGGGGCAACGCGGCGACAATGCGTCAGAATTTGGAGATTCATTTGGTTATAGTGTGGCAATGAATTCAACTGGTACACGTGTTGCGGCTGCAATGCCATACAATGACAATGACGGCGACACCAACTACAATGATGACGATGACACTGATAATGATTATAGAAACGATCCGGTAAATTTACCTGATCTTAAGGCAAATATTGGTTGTGTTAATGTCTATGAATATAACTCTGATGTTAATGTTCAAGCGTGGGTACGTCTTGGCAATCCAATAATTGGAGAGACCGCAGGAGACCTATCAGGGTGGAGTATATCAATGAATGATGCCGGCTCTCGCGTCGTCATTGGCGCTCCAGGTAGTGGCACTGATCATGGACATGTTCGTGTCTATGAATACAACTCGGGCACACAAACATGGGTAAAGTTGGGTCAAGACATTGATGGTTTGGCTATCAATGATAAGAGTGGATCAAGTGTGTCAATAAATTCAACCGGTACACGTATTGCTGTTGGCACCCCATATTCTGACAATGGTAGTAGCAACGTGGGTAGTGTTAAGGTCTATGACTATGATGTGTCTACTTCGTTATGGACACCAGTTGGTGCTACTTTAACTGGCGAAGCGGCAGAAGATAATTTTGGCTCAAGTCTGTCACTAAACTCGACCGGTAATCGTTTGATAATTGGTGCACCAAAAAATGGTGCACTTGACGCCGGCCATGCTCGTGTCTATGAATATATCAGTTCAAATTGGACTCAACTAGGAACTGATATTGACGGCGTAACTGCTCCAGGACAAAATCTTAGTTGGGCCAAAACAATAAATGAAAACGGAATTACTATTGGTCTTAATGATTTAACGTCAGGCGAAAATTTTGGTTGGAGCGTAACAATAAATGCTGCAGGCGACCGAGTAGCAATTGGTGCACCATATGCAGATTTCTTATCCAAATATAACCGCGGCTATGTAAGAGTTTATGAATATTCTTCTGGAACATGGAATCTATTAGGTCAAACTCTTGAAGGCGAACTAGCCGAAACAACCGGTGGATGGAGTCTATCAATGAATGCCGCCGGAAGCAGACTTGTATTGGGTTCTCCAAATCATGGCGGCGGTCATACAAAGGTGTATGAGTATGACACCACTACACGTCAATGGAATCAACTTGGAAACGATATTTATGGTGATTCATTTCCATACAAAAATGGTTGGAGTGTAGATATAAATTCAACTGGTGATCGAATAGTTGTCGGTGAAAGTGGCAGCAACAGTCGAACAGAAATAATTGATGGTCAAAGTTTAGGAAATGGTCTATTAGATCACACTCCAGAATCATATTTACAACTTACAACTGGACAAATACGTTCATCAATTCTAAATTTGCCAACAAATATAACGAAGATAAAAACTACAAAAATAGTTCCAACACTACCTTAATAAAATAAAAGAGAAAAAAACAATATAAATAACAATATGGCTGCAATTATTACAGAAACCTTTAGGCGCAAAATGAGAGATTTGCTAGAGCAGGACATGATCGCAAATCCTTATTACATTGGAATTGGCAAATCGAATTCTTGGGAAGCAAACTCTTCGGGAACAGTTGAGACAGCGACAACGTTTAACGTGCCTATACCAAAAGGCACTCCCGGCGACGACCTTGAAACCCTAAACAACCTTACCAGTCTTTTAAAAATAACTGAAGAAAATATCAGTGCCGCTATTCCTAAGGTTGTATGGAAATCAGGAAACGCATATAAAGCATACAATCCACATGACGAAACATGCTTTTATAGTGATACAAATACACTTTTTCCGTGTTATGCAATAAATGAATCACTTCCAACAAAACCACTTTTCTTGTGTATTAAAAAAGGAACTGGTCCGAGTACTGAAGCCCCTACACTTATTTCATATGGCTATCAATTAAAAACCGATGGCTATGCATGGGTGTATGTACAAGACTATATAAATCTTGATGATACAATTAATAGCAGTAGCTTTTTACAAATACACAAACAAAATTTAGTTGAAAGAGGCGCTGAACCTTCAACCATAGCGTCATGTAAAAATACATTTGGCGGCAAAATATATGGTTTTACTGTAGTAAATAGTGGCAGTGGTTATAGTATCTCAAATCCTCCAAATTGTTATATCAGCATACGACGTACCTCCACGGCGCCAACCTCCGCGCCAACTACACTTCAGGGCACGTTTAAACTAAAGGCAATAGTACAGAACGTAACAGTAAATGGCGTCACTACAAATGGTGTTATAACTGGTTGGGAATATGAAAACACACAAAGTCTGACCACACTCCTAAATGATGCAGCAAACAGCGAGATTATAAGTGCGAGCGTTGAAATACGTCCAGCATCTGGCACTGGCGGCAGTGGTGCGCTTATAGTTCCGCATATTTCTCCACTTAATGGATTTGGTTATCACCCAAGCAAAGATTTTCCAGGTTGGTATATGGGAGTCTATTCTAAACTAGAAGACGACACTGACGATACATTTTTTACTCCATATCGCCAAATTTCAATAGTTAGAAAACCGTCATGGGACCCCGCTCTCGGTCTAAACGCTCCACCTACATTGCGGGCACTAAGATATTTTACTATACCACAAAGTACAGACATAGACACTAGTATTGTTGGAGCGCCTATACGAATAGTCTATTCTGGTGGTTCAGTTTCAAACCCAATTATTGGCTATGCTGATTTAATCTATAATGATTTGGATGCAAATGCAAAACGTCTATATTTCCATCAGTGTTATTCGAGTGGGTTTGGACATATTCCGGCAACCGGAGCAATTCTAATAGGTGATATATCATCACAAATAAATTATACTTCAGTTAATTCTGGTGAATATACAATGAATACCGGCGAGATTATATTTACAGAAAATCGTAAACCTATTAGCCGTGCGCCACAACAAGCCGAAGAACTGAAGATTATTATTCAACTATAAATTAACATAATGCCAATTACAACATTTAATTCTGATTATTATGATGACTACACCTTAAATAGTGTAGGCGAAAAAAATTATGTAAGGATTCTTTTCAAACCGGGGTACAGTGTACAAGTTCGCGAATTGAATCAAATGCAAAGTATGTTGCAGGACCAAATACACCGGTTAGGCAGCACAATATACAATCAGGATAAAGCTATATTAGGATGTAAAGTTAATTTTAATCCCGTAATAGACAGAGTAGACTTTAAACTTACTCTTGATCCAAATTTATCAAAGGCCACAATTTTAGAAAATATCACTACAATCACTTCAGGCAATAATCTTATTGCCACTGTAATTGGTTACAAAGATATTGAAGAAGAAGTTGGCGCGCCTGACCATGTGAGGTTTTATGTAAAATATACAAACAGTGGAAATGACGGTCGCAAAGCATTTCAATATCCAACTGATACTGTATTTAATTTTGCGTTAAATACAGAAACTGCTCCAGAGTTGGCAGGCTATAGTATATCTGGCACACTCACTGACGACACTGCTATTGGTTGGGGGTCTGGCATATTTACTGATGAAGGTATATTTTATGTAAATGGTTCATTTGTAGCATTGCCAAAACAAACATTATTTGTTGACCATCTTGCAGAGTCAGAAGTTTTAGTTGGAGTCGTTGCATATCGCGTCTATGAAAATTTAATTACATATGCCGACGACGAAACATTAGTTGACAATAGCGCAGGTACTCTAAACTATACTGCGCCTGGTGCTGATCGTTATCAAATTGACTTGGAATTAGAGTGGTTAACCACAGATAATTGGAATAATCGCGATAATACAATACAATATATCAAGATTGGAGAAATACAAAACTCTAGGTTGTCTGAAATGGTTAATCCAAACAGCCAAGAAAGTTTGTACAAACAAATTGATAAGACTATGGCTCTTCGAACTCAAGAGGAGTCAGGCAACTATACCGTTAATCCATTTCCTCTAACATTAAAAGATCTTTATAATGGCCAAAAATTACCTGGTCGACTAATGGTGGCCGGCAATAGATATAAAATTGAAGCTCTTGGTACAGATTATACAACTGATCAATGGATAGCAGTAGGTGTCACAGATGCGCTTTCAGTAAAGATAGGCACAGAATTTATTGCAACTGGTGCATTGCCATCAACCTTGATTGGAGCACTTGTCACTGAAGTGGCCTTTATAAATGGATTGTATACTTGGGATGACCTAGACCTTATCCCTGGATATGAACAATACTACACAATCAGTTCAACCGATGCCGATAAATTAACTGCAATTTCTAAGGCAAAAGAATCTTTTGTAACAACTATAGACAAAAGTGCAGGATATGTAGATGGCTATCGAGTACATCTAAACAAGCCTCTCAACATTGAAACTAAAAAGGCTCGCACTCGTGAAACTTTTCCGCTGTCAATGAGTTTGACATACGGCAACTATTTTATTGGTACTGCAAGTGGCGCATCCTTTGAGTTGCCTCCTATTAATCTTTTAAGCGCCGACTATGAGTTACGAAATGCAATAGACGGAGGTGGAACTGCAATTGGAACGTGTAAAGTAAAATCTTTTGAAGCCGCTGGAGGCAGCGAGTTTATTCTCTATATTTATGGCGAAACAATAACTAATTTACAAGACGTCAAATCGATAAAACGTGGTAATTTTGTTTTTAATATCAATACAAATTCTGTATTAAACGAACGTACAAAAAAATCGCTTGTGTATGCATTGCCATATGAGGAATGCGACCCAACTACTGGCGTGACGATACCATTTATTTCTGCATACAGACATTATAGCGGTTCAACAACTGGAAATACCTTATCACTAAATGTTGGTGGAGAATTAAATGAAACATATGATGATGCTTCATCATTTATTATCTATGTTGGGGGAACTCGTATTACTTCTGGAATAAGTATAGCAGGTGATTCGAAGGGTGTGACTATAACCCATAATCAAGGAGCCGGCAAAGCATATTCTGTTATAGCGGCAGTTACCACAAACACACCTGCGACAAAAAAGGTATTAACTATAGCTACAGTCACATTACAGGCCGCCTCTGCAGTTGCAGGAGTGTTTACGCTGTCGACCACTGATGCAGTTGAAATTGTATCTATAATAAATGACAAATCTGGAGTCAAGTATGATGTAACTTCATCATTTATACTTTCGGACACCGGCCTAAGAGATACTCACTATACAAATAGTAAAATAAAGTATACCGGTAGCGGTACATTAAGTGGATCATTTTTAATTAAATATCGCTATTTAGCTCGTTCTGGAGGTGGAGAGTTGCGTTACTATACTGCAAATTCATATTCATCTGTGGCACGGCAATATATCCCATTGTCTGGAAATGTAAGCCTACGTGACACACTCGATTTTAGGCCCGATTTGTTAAATGGAACTTCAAAAAGTGGTATATTACCAAATCCAAATTCGACATTCAGAGCAAACGCTCAATATTATTTGCCACGAATAGATAAGGTTGTAGTCAATTCTAACAATAATTTTACTGTCGTTGAAGGCACTCCTTCATTGCAACCGAAGGAACCGGCAACTCCGGCAAATTCTATGTGTTTGTACATTTTAAATGTTCCTGCATACACGGCAGATGCTTCAAAAATACAGACTCGATATATCGATAATCGTAGATATACAATGCGTGATATCGCAAAACTCGATAAACGAATCGGCAACCTGGAATATTATACCTCGTTGTCATTATTAGAAAGATCTGCCACAGAAAAATCCATCTTTGATGTTGACGGTGCAGAGAGAAATAAAAACGGAATTATAGTAGACAGTTTCTTAAATCATAGCATTGGCGACAGCGCTAACAAATCTCATGCATGTAGTTTAGATCGCAAAAAGGGAATATTGCGTCCTGCATTTTTAACTCATTTAATTGATTTAGACTATAACGAAGCCTCTGTTGCAAATACAAATACGCGAGTACATCCTGATTGTATAACTCTTGACTATACTGAAGAAATATTATTTGATCAACCCATAGCAGTTGATCATATGAGTGTGCAACCATACTTATTTGCTCAAACTGTAGGTAATATTGAATTATATCCGCCAGCAGATAATTGGAAAGACACTGAAACTCTTCCTGACCGAATTGTAGAAGACGATAGTGCATTTCGCGCGATGGAAGAGTTGACAAAGGCAAACCCACAATTATTAGGTTATGATTGGGAAGACTGGGAACTTGTATCATCTAAAGCTGTACTTGATAGTCAAACTAGTGTTACTACAAAACAAAAAGCTACTGCTGCGACAGGTGGGCGCGGTATTAGACAGGTCACTACCACAACATCTGTATATGACGTAACAGACACATTTAATCGTGAAGGAACATTTACTTCTTTAGGATTTAATACTGTAGAAAAAAGTTTAGGAGAAAATGTCACTGACGTGAATCTTATACCATTTATGCGTGGTCGCAAGGTATATTTTATAGGAAGTGCGTTTAAACCAAACACCCAATTGTATGCATTTTTTGATGGTATAAACGTGTCTCAATATGTCAGTCCAGTGTTAAACTATGATGGTTGGGTTAATGCAGCATTTCCTAGAACAATGAGTTCGGTGTTTAGCGGACGTAGGGGAAGAAGAAGGGCAGCTGAAGCTCAAATATTTAATGACGCGATTCCTCCATTTCCGGCAGTTCCAACCAATAGTGTGCCATACGCACAGGGATGGCGCGATTATGGCTCTCAGTTAACCACTGATGAAAATGGCAATGTATGGGGTGCCTTTATTATACCAAATAATATCTATTTAAGATTTAGAACTGGCGAAAGAGAGTTTAAACTCACAGAGTCTTCACGCAATCTTGATAGTTCTGACACATATGGCATGACAAAGTATGCTGCAACTGGTTTGTCTGTACAAAAACAAGAAACTATCTTGTCGATTAAAGAACCTGAGTTTACCGTTACTCCGGTAAGTGAGACACGAAGCCAAGAGCGAATTGAGACTACTACCAGCCAAACGTTTGGCAATTGGTATGATCCTCTTGCGCAGTCGTTTATTATTGACTCTAGACGATACAAAGAAGGATTGTTTTTAACATCAATTGATTTATATTTTTCTAAAAAGAGTGCAAATGCTCCAGTTAGCATCTATATTGTGCCGACTCTAAATGGTTATCCAACACAAAAAATTGTCCCATTCTCCAGAGTTTCAATACCTGCTGCAGATGTAAAAATTTCATCAAACGCGACAGCCGCGACTACGTTTACGTTTTCAAACCCAGTATTTTTGCAGGCTGATGGTGAGTATGCATTTATTGTTGAGTCTCCTGATCCAGACTATAAAACTTGGATAGCAATACTTGGACCGGATAAAACTGATGTTACTACAGGACTCACATACACAAAACAAGAATATCTTGGAGTATTTTTTACAAGTAGCAATGCTTCAACCTGGACACCTCATCAAGATAAAGATTTAAAATTCACAATGCGCCGAGCAGAATTTAATACTGGATCTGGTGTAATTAAATTTGACGGAGTAATTCCAACTTCAATAGACTCAATTGTTATTACAAATGGTGGTTCCGGTTATACTTCTGCTCCTACAGTGACGATTGCGGCACCACCTACATCAACTGTTCCATTTGCTACCCGAACAGCGACTGCAGTTGCAGTTATTGATACCGTAACTGGAGCGGTAACTAATATTAAAATTATTGATCGTGGTTTAGGATACACATCTTCAACTCCGCCGGCAATAACGATTGCGCTTCCTCCGTCTGGCGGAGTTCGTGCAACCGCGACTGCAAGCCTGTATACTCGCTACTTCTCTCTAATTAACTGTTCGCAAAACTCTATTTCGTTTGACCGAACAACAATAAAGAATGAATTAATGCTTGATGGAAAAACTTCAACTCCAATACTAATTAATAAAGGTGAAAATAAGATCATACCAAAAGGACTGGTTGATGTTGGCAGTAATAAATTTGGAATTGGTGCTCCGTGCATTCTAACTACGACAATAACAAGTAGCGACACAGCACTTTCCCCCGTTATTGACATTAATAAAAATTCATTAATTGCTGTTGAAAACATTATTAGTTCTGAATCAAGTTTAATTGTAAGTTCTGTTGATACAGAACTTAGCGCAGCGAATGGCACTGCAAAAGCACGTTATCTCACACGTCCAATTTCATTAGATTTTGGAGCCGATAAAGTAAATGTCTATATTTCTGTTAATCGGCCATCCTCTACAAGTAATATTTTAGTGTATGCTAGAGCATTAACATATGCAGGTGATGATACAAATATATATGACGACAACTGGACACAGTTAACCCCTTCAAAAGTTATACCAGTAAATTCTAATACTGATGTTTATAGTGAAATAGGTTATGAATATGATCCGGCTTTAGAGTTTGGAATGTTCCAGATCAAAATTGTTTTGGTATCAAATAATATTATAGAAATACCAACTGTTAAAGATTTTAGAGCAATAGCTACAATCTAATTATGAGAGCAAAGGTACTTGAAAACGCCGATTATGAACGCGATTTGACTACTGGCGCGCTTGTGAATGTTAATAGAGCAGCACACTATGCCTCTTTACAAAAACGACTGCACCAAAAAGCAATGGCGGCAGAAAAAATAAAGATGCAACATGACATAGAAGAACTAAAAGAAACTTGTAAAAGTTTGCAGTCTCAGCTTGATGAGTTGAAAAAAACATTATAAATACTCTATATGCCAATTTCAGATACTGACCAACACACTCCATTCATCAACATTGTTGCAGATGGAGTAACATCAATTGATACATTTAATACGTGGCGCAAAAAGACTAACGGTATTATTAAAGTCATTAATGATGGTTTAATTACCCGCTATATTGCTGACCGTGCAATTACTCCTTCAAAACTATCGGAAGGCGGACCATATTGGGACCGTGATGGCACATTTAATACAAATGGTAATAACGCGCGTGTTGGCTTTGGCCGAGGAGATACAATAAACCTTTATATTGGTCATTCACGCAGTGCTGCCGGTGCGTCATCACTTATTTTTCGTACTGCTGCTACTGGAGGAATTGGAACAGATACTGCATCTATCACTCGAAATATAGCTAGTTCTGATTCTGGACTGACCGGTGACTTAACAATATATAACAAGAGTTCACCAATTAAACTATCTGTTGACGTCTCACAAAAAATATTTTTTAACGTAAATGGTTCTGAAAGTGCAAACGTTTCTAGTACCGGTATAAATGTTGTAAACACTGTAACTGCAAAAAATGTTAGTATAAGTGATGCAATTCCATATTATCGACTACAGTCTTCAACTTCTGGCGGACTAACATGGAATATAGAAAGTAATAGTGGCCGTCTGTATGTGCGTTCAGGTACAACATCTGCAGCAGTTGATTCTGTTGCACCAATTCAGGTATTAAACAACAATGCTGTTGCGCTCGGCGGCAAATTAAATGATGCAATTGTATCAACGGACGAATTAACTGTTTTTGGAGATTCACTATTTACCGGCGAAATACGCAACAATACATCTATTACGGCTGGTTATAAAATTAGTTCAGGCGAAACAAGTGTGAAAGTTGGTGCCGAACGTACTGCAGATGGCATCAGTTCATTACAACTCTACTCTACAAAATATGGAGTAGGAAATACCACCCCAAGTGCTAATATCACTCGTGCCGCTGGTGTTAATTCAAACTTAACGATAAAAAATACCGGTTCAGGCCAGACTGTGTTTGAACAGGATGACAATGGTAGTTATTCATTTAAAATAGGCACTTCCGAGCGTCTAAACATTGATAAAGCAGGAAAAATTACAATTGCCGGCACATTAAAAGTAGTTGGTGGGTTTACCACTGATACACCAATTACTGGTGCTAATATATCAAACAGATTGATTAATGCATTCGGAGACGGCTATGTCGAATCAATAAACATAACTGACGGAGCTCAAAATACTACTACAGTCACGCTAACTGTACAGGATCATGGTTTCCAAATAGCAGAGACCGTGACAATCTCAGGATTGAAGAAAGGTGACGGCACCGCTACTCCTTATGCAAATGGAGAGAAAACAATAACAGCCGTTACGACTGATACTTTTTCTTATACTGTTGGAACACCCGCACCTGCTCCATTTTCTTTTGACGTCTCTACGGCGACACTGTCGTCAATAGCAGCTAACCAGTCATACTTTAAACTAGGAACTGCAGTACCTGAAGATTATTATCTAATTGTCGGAGGCAACCGTTCTGCCGCAGACCGAACTGGAATTGTATTACGCAGTCAAAGTGGAAACTGGAAACCTACGGCAAACAGTGACCAGTATGACACATCTGGTCTACACATATACAAGGGATCTGGAATTAATGGCAATGCCGGTATAGAAAATTCTGGTACGGGTACATTTACACTCGCAAACAAAGAGTCTGGAAATATTATATTTAGTACAGCAGTTAGCGGTACAACCTACCAACGTCTGACAATTAACGGCGCTACAGGCGCAGTCGGCATTGGAACCGCCCCAACAACTGCGGCATTAACTGTCAGTGGAAACATTGGCGCAACTCGCTTTGTTGGACCACTTACTGGAGCAGTGACAGGAAAAGCAGACACTGCCGGAACTGCCGATACTTCACTTGTGCTTGAAACTCCAAACATCAAGGTTGATGCTGACTCTATAAAATCTAATGGCACACTTAAATTAAACACCACTAAGAAGGATGGAACGTCTGCCGCCACCGCATTAAACACTGAAGTTTATGACGGTAAGTCTGGCGTGATTGCAACCTTTAAAGGCGACACAAAGGCATTAGAAACTCAAGGTGATGTCATTATTGCATCAACTAAAAAGTTGACAATACAAGAAACTAGTACCTCCAACAGACGCGCGCGTGCACAAATTGGAAGTTGGTATATAGGTCAAAGTAGTCTGTCTAATGGTACATCTGATTTTTATATACACAATGGTGACGACGCATCAATCACTACACCACGACTAAAAATTGACGGTTCTACTGGTGTAATAACTGGTCGTATTACAAATGCAGATGTTGCAGTTAATTTATCATCAACATTGCCGATAGATAAAGGAGGAACTGGAGCAACTACCGCAGCGGCTGCGCTGTCTGCTCTTGGAGGTGCGCCGTTAGTCAGTCCATCATTTACTGGCACACCAACTGCGCCAGAACCTAGTACAAATAGTAATGGCACTCAAATTGCGACTACAGCGTTTGTTATTTCAAAAGTAACTGCCGAAGTTGCAGCGGCAAACGCCCCAACAAAAACTGGTGGTGGCGCAACTGGGAATTGGGGCATTAGTATAACTGGAACCGCTACCACTGCCTCTACTGTTGTCAGCGGGGCAATTGTACCGACATCACTGACTACTGCAGCCAGCACATGGAATTTTAAAGATAAAGTTGGTGTTAACGTTGCATCGCCATCATTTCAATTTGAAGTTACAGACACGTTAGCTTCTCGCAGTGTTGGAATTGGCCAAAGCGAAATAAAATTTCGCGGTGATGGTTTAACACACTGGTCAATATATGGTTCTAGAACAAGCAAGGATTATTTTGATATTCAAAACACAAGTAACGCAGTTACCCCAGGCGTAGACGGTACAAGTTGTCTTAGAATAACTAAAGACGGAAATATCGGTATTGGTGTGCCTACGCCGACTCGTAAACTTGAAGTAAATGGAAGTGTAGTTGCAACCTCGTTTATTGGAAATGTATCTGGAAATGTATCTGGTTCTTCTGGGTCGTGTACCGGCAACGCTGCGACAGTGACAAATGGTGTTTATACTAACGCCGCAAATGTTATTACAGGTTCTCTGGGATTTGGTTCACATGGAACCAACACAATAAGCAACGGCACCGGCGATCAAGCAACGCTATCAACATACAATCTTGCGATAAAAAGCCATTGGGGAATTGGATTTCCATCATATGATAATGTAAATAGAATTGTTCTTGATACAAGAACTGGTGGAGCGCAATTTTCTGGAACAATTACTGCCCCTACTTTTTCTGGAAATGCTACTACCGTTACTAATGGAGTGTATACCTCTGGCGATCAAGTTATTAACGGTACTAAAACATTTAGTAATGTAATCAGATTAGCTGATGCCGGAATAATGTTTAATTCTGATGGTGCACAAGACACTGGTTTCACCTGGGCAAGTGATGGTATCTTTAATGTACGTTGCAACGCTGTAACTGTTGGAACATTTAGAAGCACCGGTTGGAACGGACCTGTTGTAGGTAACGTGACAGGTAACGTCACCGGTTCTTCAGGATCATGTACTGGTAATGCTGCAACAGCTACTAACGCGACTAACGCGACCAATGCCGGTTATGCGACCACCGCCGGTTATGCAAATGATTACCCAAATAGATATTTTATTCCACAATTTCAAGTATGGACTGTAAATGAAACTGGTTATTGGGGAAATTCGTTTTATACAAATGGTAATAATGCATATATAGATATTAGCATAAACAATTTAGCTGCAACTGGATTTTTATATAATGGTAGTAACTATGCAATATTTGTTGAACTTAAGGGCTATGACGGAGTTCTTTTTGCCCAGGCTGGTTGGTATCCGTCAGGAAATACGACTGGACGAGTTAGGTTAATTTCTAATCTAAATTTATCTGATAGAATCGCATCTCCATGGAGAACTGGTTTTCATATACAAATAAGAGACCATCATAGCGGTAAAATGGGCGCTATTCATGGAGTAGAGTTTAATTTTACTGGTGGAAATTCTAAAGAGAACTATTATTCATTTTAATAAATAAATATTATGAACTTTATAGAAATAATAGATGAAACTGGCGTTATATTATATCGTGGTGAAAATATAAAATATGATAAGGAAAACTATATATTTACTGATATTTTAACTAATTCTGAAATAAATATTCCAAAAACTAGTGTAGTATATGCTAATACTATTACACATTATGGTTATGAAAATACTTTATCTTTTTTAAACAGAATTAAAGAAGACAATAGTTTATCATTGTCTGATAAACGAGAACTATTTAAATCGCAAAATTTAATTAATGACTTTTATCAAAAGAAAATTATTAAATTATTAAATATAAAAAATTATAAAACACTTGATAATATTCCAAACGAAACTTTACAATTATCATTTAAAGCTTTAGTTGATGTACATTTTGAAAAAGCACTTAAATCATTAACGCAATTAATTGAAAATGAAAATGACGTGGATGTTATTGCAGAAATTAATTCGACTAAAGACGATTTAGAAAATAACGTTAAAGATTTTATCGAAAACGAAATTTCGACAATAACTAAGGATAATATTGTACAAAAATGGCCAACTCTATTAAATCCTTCTCCATTCCAGCAAATATTGTAATTATAGCAAATTCTGAAAATATTTTAGATAAAAAATTTGGTGATAAAATCAATAATTTTGATACTGTAATTAGAGTTGGTAAATATAATATTAAAGGATTTGAGGAATATATTGGAAATAGGACAGATATTGTGTCAACAATATATTATAATATTAGAGAATGTGATAAAGATAAAAAATTGATATTAGTAAATCATTATAATTTAAACGATACAACTAGAATAATACCAAATATCGATTTAAATTTAAATAATATTATTTACACACATACTAGAGATGATGATAAAGAAATAACAAATTTCTTTAAAAATAATTTGACAAGTAATATAGAAATACCAAATTGTAATTTTTCTCTCGGATTTAGAACTATATTTTTAGTATTAAAATTATTTTCAGCATCAAAAATTTATATTCATGGATTTGATTTTTTTAAAACTGGCTATTATTTTAATCCAAATCACAATAGAAATATAGGAAATAAACACCCGTATTTATATGAAAGATTATGTGTAAAGAAATTAATACATTCTGATAAACTTTATGAGTTGTCGTAATATTATTTTCTGTAAACCAACTGGTTTAAATTCTAATTTAGTTAACCTTTTAGTGTGTAATGATTATTGTGTTAAAAATAACTACAATTTAATTTTTTTTATAAAAGAAAAACAATTAGAAATTGCTAAACAATGTAATACCATTGCTCAATTTATTGTTGTTAATCCTAAATATCTCGATTTTTCTTGTGGTTTTAATTATAGAAAATTATCACTTTTAGAATTTTCACTGCGTCTTAAAAGTTTAATTAAAAAATATTATATAGAGACTCTATCTTTTAAAGATACTTATTTTCATAGTGGATATAATCAAAATCTTGATGATATTTCTTCTCAGTATCATAATGTTCTTCTATATAAAATATATAAAAGTGAATTAAAAAATATTAGTAAAACCCAATTACGACTAAAAGATAATAGTAAGATTAAATTTAAAAAGTACTATTCTAACATATTATCTTTTAATTTAGTAAATACTGGAGGAGACCAAAAACGTGTATATGATTTTTGGGATTATGTTATTAATAAAAAAATTATGAAACACCCGCGATCACAATTATTTTTTGTATGTGGGGATAAAATAATGTTAGAAAGATTTACTAAAAAATATTCCAGCATTAATTCTATAAATGATAAAGAATATGAAATAAAGTATTCTAGTACATTTGTCTCTACAATTCATAGAGGCGCAGAAGATGATATTTTTTATGATATAGTAAATTGTAGTTTTACAAATTTTCAATCATTACACCTTTTACGAAATGAATTTCCAGAAATAACTAATATTTTTAAAGACGTTAGCTTTGTCAATCGAACAGAACATTTTGATTTTTTAGTAGAATATTTTAAAGACAATATCAAGATACTTTAAATTCAGTTTCAAAGGTACAATAGTTAATCATAATTGCCTTTCTGCTATTTTTTATCTTGATTGGTTCTAATCCATGCCAAGTATCATGGCTTGGATAAAAATAGAAACCAGTGTTATGACGATAAGGAACTATCTTTGCCAATTTTTGTTCTGAATCATAAATTGATGTTCCTATATCTTCGCTTTCGTCGGTATTATTTAAATATATCATCATCGACAATATCTTTTCATGTATATCAACGTGTGGTTTCAGCCACGACTTTTCTCTATCTTCGATAAATTCGACTCTAAGATAATTTCCTCGTATATTTCTTCCCGATTCTTTTTCAAAATGATTTACTACGTCATCAGATAAAAAATATTCTACTATAGATTTTATAGCATCGTTTGTGTTGATGTTATCAACATTTGCGAAAAATCTATTTTTATTTGATGCTCTTTCTCCGTGTAATTCTGCAGAAAATTTGAATAGATCTATACTAAGAATACCAGACAATTCACTTTCACTAAAGACATCTTTAAATGTGTAGTGATTGAATGGTTCAGAATTTAATATAATATCATTTAGTTTCATATAAGTATATATACACATTATGATTGCAAATGATAAAGGAGATGTTATAAAAATACGAAAAAGCCAAAGCGAAAACGTTACTATTAATGATGAAATGGATGCTCTGCAGTCCATTACTATAAATCCCACTGAATTATGCAATAGAACATGTCATTTTTGTCCTCGACATGACCCCAAAATTTACCCAAATCAAAATTTGCATATGTCTGAAGAGACCGCAAAACGATTGGCTTCAGAACTAAAAAGCATTGATTATAAGAATAAAGTTATATGGTCAGGAAATGGAGAACCTCTTTTAAATAAAAATATATTAAATTTAATTAAAATTGTTAATGATGATAATCCGCAATTGCGTGTTCATGAAGTAAATACCAATGGAGATAAGTTAAATCAATCAATGATTGATAATTTATATTTTGTTGGGATAAATCATATTATGGTTAGCGTCTATGATGGAGAAGAAACCTTTGAAAAATTTACTAAATTATTTGAAAATTACGACTCTAATCGATATACATTAAGAAAAAGTTATTATGATAATTTAGATCTTACAGATTTTACCAATAGAGGTGGTACTACGCAATTAAATTCACATGTTAAATTTAATGGGAATAAATGTTATTTGCCATTCTATAAATTATTTATGGATTGGAATGGTGATATATTATTGTGTTGCGAAGATTGGAGAAAAATAACCAAAGATATTTTAAAATTCAATATCAATACACATAGTATAAAAGAGATATGGTTATCCGAAGTTTTAAATAAATACAGAACTCGATTAAAGGAAGGAGATAGAAGTCTTTCTCCCTGTAACCGTTGTAATATACATGGTGAAAAAGTCGGCGAAGAATATGTCAAAATTTTCAAATTATAACATATATTTACAAACTATTCAACATCCCAATACTTATTCGTGTAGCTGCACGTTGGGCGCTTTGTTGTATATGTCATGTTATTTAAATAATTTAAATATATGTTATGTATATAACGAAATTTTTGAATTATTTAATAGCAATTGTCATTATATTTTGCATAATATACATAATAATGTAAAATTTAAAACATATTTAATTTTGCATAAAAATAAATCATATCCACATAAGGAGAATAAAATTCAATATAATAGTTTTGTAAAAGATGTTATTGGCATATCAACATATAATGACTTAGCGTATAATGAATATGACGAAAAATATTATAATATAATATTTGAAACTACGATTAAAAAAATTTTTAAAAATACATATTATCAAAAAAATAAAATAGAATATAGTAATGTTAATAATATTGAATCCGATAAAAAACTAATTTTATCTAAATCAATTGCGTTAGATCATAATAAAATAATATCTTTTTCAAATGATCGTTATTTTATATGTTTACCAACATACAAATTAGAAAATAATTTAGATATTAAAATTTATGATATTATTATCCAATATATCATACAAAATACAAAATACAAAAATTTAATATTAATTAGCGGAGACAATGATTATAAACAATATTTCTATGATAAGTATGGAATAATAACTACAGAACGATATCCACAAATAAATTACGAAATAAAAAATACAACTAAAAAAAAGGGTAATGATGTACTTTTTAGGAGTAAGAGCAAAAGTAATTTAGTATCTCAGATGACTGATTATCTGTATATTCAAGAATCTAATGCAAGTTATATAGATTTTTTTGGATTAATGAATACATTACGACCTGAATTAAGTAAAATATTACCACAGAATAGCTTTACAGATTTTTTATTAAAGGATCAAATACAATGTATAGATATGATAGGCATATTACTTAAAACTAAAAAATTTATTCAGAATGGAAAAGATTAATATTTTTATTGGATTGGATGAACCTCATAAAATTGCATATGATGTGTGCAAATATAGTATTGAGACTAATAATAAAAAATATAAACTCAAAATACAACCAATAAATTATAATACTGTAACAGAATATAATCGAAAAAAAGATGAATTTGAAAGTACACAATTTTCATTTGCTCGTTTTTTTGCACCATATCTATGTGAATATAAAGGTATTAGTATTTTCTGTGACGGTGATTTTTTATTTTTAAATTCTATAGATGAGTTAATTGATTTATACGATTCTGAATATGCAGTTATGTGCTGTAAACATGATTATGTTCCTGCCAATCAAATTAAAATGGGAAATAAAAAACAATCAATATTTCCAAAGAAAAATTGGAGTAGTTTAATGATTTTTAACAACGAACATCCAAAAATTAAAACACTAAACCCATTGACTTTAAATAATCAATCTGGCGGATTTTTACATCAATTTAAGTATCTTGATGATGTCGAGATTGGTAGTTTACCGTTACAATGGAATTGGTTAGTAGATTATTATAGTGAACCAAAAGACGGAACTCCAAAAGCTTTGCATTTTACTGATGGAGGTCCATGGTTAGAACAATATAAAAAATGCGAATATTCAAATTTGTGGTTCGACTTTAAGAATAAAATTTCTTAAATGCATTAAAGCTACTTTCTCCATATACTTGACCATGGACTTCGCAATTTTGACATGGGTGTAATCCGCAACGACCGTATTGTATATGATGTTTTCTAACTTTTGCAACCTCTTCTCCCAACCAAATTTCTTTTAATGAAGTTTCATTGATATTTCCATATTTGATGTCTTTGGTCCAATTGTGGGTGCACAACAACACATCTCCGTTCCAGTCTATAAATGTAGAATTGAATGGCATAAAGCATGCGCGAGTAGGTATTTCATTATCATTTAATTTCATCATTCCTACTCTATTGCTAATGCCTGACATTCCATATTCCTGTTCTGGACCATACCAGAAACGTTTTATAACATATTTTTCTGAACTTATTCCACATTTTTCAAATAATTTTAAAAAGTGTTCTTCCTGTTCTGGTCCGTCATACAAACTCATTTTTAAAAGGTCTAAGCCATTTTTAAATAGCCCAATTAACGTTTTTTCTGTCAATAGATCACCATTTGTCGTTATTGTTAGATTTTTATTATGCGGCAAATGCAGTTTGAATGATGATATAATTTCAAATATATCTTTATGCATAAGTGGTTCACTAAATCCAGCTAATACAATTTGATTTGTATAGTTAAATTCCGATAGGTCTCTTGCAAGTTTTAAATATGTTTCTTTTGACATATTTAATTTTCTATTTGGATATAGAGATGAATCATGTCGTGGACAAAAAACGCATTTGCGAGTACACAATTCAGTAACATTAATATCAACTATTTGCAATGCCGATAATATATCATCGTTTATTTCAAATGACGAAAATATCTTTTTTCTTAACTCTATAAACTCGCTCGTTGGAACTTTTGACATATACATATCTATATGCCAAAAAGACACAAAATAATACCAAATGAATCTAATTTTAATTTAATTAGAAATGAGTGTCTTTTTCCTTCGATCGCTAATGCTATAATTAGTGGAGTAAATGTTGGTGTGCATGATATTATGCGGTATCATAGCTCATATGAAATAGAAGCATTATTATCAAATAAAATAACAACAGATGGATTAATTTTTTGTAATTTTGGTTCAGAATCCGTTATTAAACAGATTGTAGAATGTTTATCGCAATATAGTAAACGTTGGGTAATACCTCAACCGACATTTGAATTGACTAATTTTTATTGTGAGCATTATGGTTGCACAATAGAAAAACCTGAATACACATACACTACACAATTTTCTATAGATCTATCTCATGTACAAAATACCTTTGAAAAAATATTGTATATAGTTTCTCCACATAATCCAACTGGAGTAAAATTTTTTAAAGAAGAGTTAGAAGTATTATGCAAAAAATATATGTATGTCATAGTTGATGAAGCGTATATTTCTCCAGATGACCCAATATTAAACTCATTCAATAATTTAATATTTGTTAGATCTTTTAGTAAAATGGGAGGATTGACTGGGCTAAGATTTGGATTTGGAATATGTTTTGATGAAAAATTATTTTCAGAATTTAATAAAATTAGACCAATGTATTTAAATACAATTAGTTTAAAATACGTAGAATATATTTTAAATAATAATATTACTACACTTATAAAAAATAAAATTGACGACGAAATTATTGCACTTAAAAAATCTCATGATATAGTTTGTAATGCTGGAAACTTTGCATTGTTACGCAACACTCAAAGTTATAACGGTTATGGACTTAAACCATATAAATTTTCTAATCAATTATTTTATAGAATGACTTTATGCGAATCTAACTATTTCTTTAACAAATAGTATCATATAAAATATTAGCAGTTTTTAAATCATCGGCGGTGTCAACACTTATATGAGAACCTTTGCAAGGTATCATCTTAACTAAAATATTGTTTTCTAAAAATCTATACATTTCTACTGACTCTGAGATTTCTAAATGTTTACGTTTCAAAAGATTAAATTTTTTTAACGCAGCTGTTCGAAATGCATATAGACCTAACTGTTTATAATAGCATTTAGACTTATTATGAGTCGGTAACCTACAGTATTGTAGTGCATAATCGTCTTGATCTAATTCAACTTTAACTACGTTACGATTTGAAAAATCGTTTGACTCTAAATTAGCGTATCCATTGACTATATCTATTTTTTGATTGTTCAATAGACAGTTTCCAATGCTATTGATTGAGTTTATATCAATAAATGGTTCGTCTCCCTGAACGTTTATAAAAATATCAGAATCTAAATAATTAGCACACTCTGCTACTCGATCTGTTCCAGTTTCATGATGTGATGATGTTAATAGATAATTTAAATTTAACTCTTTACATTTTTCTACTATTCTAATATCATCTGTTGCAACATAAACATTTTTAGAAAATATTGATTTTTTAGCTTGCTGATATACATGCCATAACATGGGCATTTTTCCTATTAACATTAATGACTTTCCTGGTAGTCGAGTAGAACCATATCTACATGGTATAATTACAGATACTTTTGTATGTTTGGCACTAAACATTCTATCGATTCTATAACAATATTGTCAGTATTTACTTCTCCATATCCCCATTTAGCATGAAAAAATTTTATTTCGGCCTTAGTTGCAGCCAAACAATCTACATGCATATCTCCAATATATACTACTTTATCTTTACTTATACCAGAAGCCTCTATAATTCGTAAAATATGATCGGGATGCGGTTTTCCTTTCAAATCTTTACATGGAGTTTCAATATAATCAATTAGATGGTCTATAGGTTGTATTACATCACTTACTCTATCTTGATCTTTCGACGTGACTATACCTAGTGTATAACCTAATTGAGTTAGATGTGTCAAAGCATCTATTATTCCAGCATAAAATGTGATTGATTTTTTATTGTAAAATGATTTTTCTTTATATAATTTTTCTATATTATTGTGATTTTTAGTTATTTTTAATTGTACTAAAATATCTTTAAATGGAATTCCTATATATTTAAAATACTCATTAAATGATATTTCGAGATTAAAAACTCGGTTAACACTTTGCCATGCATATTGCATATTATCTTTTGAATCTATTATGACGCCATCCAAATCGAATAACACTAAACCTTTCATAAATATATTTATTGTAGAAACCAATATATCGAAATGAATATCTCTAACGTATAAATATAAATAATACCATATGGCTACAGATACTAAAATTGTTTTAAAGCGGTCTGATGTAAGCGGAGCAGGCCCAAACTCAGATTATCTTGAATTTGGTGAACTTGCATTTAACTATAGGGACCAAAAACTATGGTACCGGACATATGATGAAAGTGGTACCAATGAAATTATTAATTATTATGACTTTCAACGTATAGTTCCTATAGAAAAAGGTGGTACTGGCGCGATAACTGCTGCTGCTGCTCGTACAAACCTAGAAGCCGCGGCCATATTTTCTCCAGCGTTTCTTGGTACGCCATCATTGGCTGAAGCAGCGACTCAACCGACAATTGCTTTAACTACTGGGGCAGCAGACGGACGTAGATTAGCTACAGTTGCCTATGTACGCGCAGAAATTGCAGATGATGCCCCGACAAAGACCGGTGGTGGCGCAACTGGGACTTGGGCCATTGGTATAACTGGCAATGCCGCTACAGCTACAAAGTGGGCCGCGGCAAAATCTATTACCAGTAATAATACCGCAACAGGCAGCGATATAACCTTCAACGTATCACTTGATGGCAGTGCCAATGTCACGCCGACACTTGCAATAAATACAAATCGCGTCAGCAATATACAGACAGCTCTATCTCTTGTTCCAGGCACAAACATTCAGGCATATGACGCTGATTTAAAAGCAATTGCTGACTTGACAGGAACATCTGGGCTCCTAAGAAAAACTGCAGCAGAACAATGGTCACTTGATACAACAACATACACTCCAACTTCTCGTACAGTCACAATCACCACCGGCAATGGTATTACTGGTGGTGGAGTTGCCCAATCTTTAGGTGCAAATCTTTCTTGGACACTTGGACTCACAGACACTGGTGTAACTGCTGCTACATATAATGATAATGCCACAACTGTTACTCCATTTACAGTTGATGTTAAAGGTCGAATTACTGGCACTGGAACTCCTGTAACAATTACACCGGCATTCTCATCAATTACCGACAAACCAGCAGATCTTGCTGGTTATGGTATTCTTGATGCGCTCAATACGTCTGCTGCCGGGCAAGCAAAGGCAGGATCACTGACCGCGAGTTCATTTATAAAATCTGGTGGTACCTCTTCGCAATTCTTAAAGGCAGACGGCAGTTCAGACAGTACGGCATACACACCACAGGCTCGTACTCTCACAATTGCCAATGGCACTGGAATTACTGGTGGTGGAACAGCAAAGGCTTTAACAGCAGATCAAAGTTGGACGCTTGGATTGACTGGTCAAGCGCTCAGTCTGCATAACTTAGCCACTAATGGATTTTTTGTACGCGACTCGTCTACAACTGTAGCTGCCCGCAGTATCGCGGTTGGATCTGGATTAACCATCGCTAGTCCAGACGGTGTGTCTGGCAACCCAACAATAACTCTAACCACGAGTAACCTTACCGCTCTTCGTGATTTGTCTACAACTGGTTTCTTAACTCGCACTGGATCAAATGCATTATCTGCAAAAAGTATTGCAGTATCAGGAGTTGGTCTTAGCATAACGAACGCTGATGGAGTCTCTGCTGGCAACCCCACAATAAGCAGTAATGCAACAAGCACAAATACAGCAAACACAATTGTAGCACGAGATGCAAATAACGCTTTTGCGGCAGGTGCAATTACTGGCTCTTCATTTATTGTAAGCGGAACTGTCAATACAACGTTAGCCGGGAGTGCGACTGGTACAGCAAAGACTTTAACACTACCAAATAAAACTGGTACAATAGCGATAATTGATGATATACCAATCACCACCATTACGCCAATTGCAATAACTGATGCACCGTTGAAAGTTCTTTCTGGTATTACAGTAAATGCTAATGGTCATACAACAAGTGTGACCTCCAAGGACCTTGTTGCTGCTGACATACCAAGTTTAGACGCGGCAAAAATTATTTCTGGCACATTTGCCTCGGCTCGCATAACTGATGAGACTGTGACTGGAAAACTTTTAACTGGTCTACCAGCTATTCCTCCAGTTGCAATAAACATTGCAGCATCTGACACTATAAATGCTGCATTTGCTAAACTTC
>Ga0129333_10001103_pt1 | contig 24078 bp, 32 predicted proteins | sample CPB6_08_DNA_FD_94474 | JGI IMG/M metagenome (GOLD analysis project Ga0129333, IMG submission 94474) | Freshwater to marine salinity gradient microbial communities from Chesapeake Bay, USA - CPBay_Sum_0.6_0.8_DNA | ecosystem: Environmental > Aquatic > Marine > Coastal | place: USA: Chesapeake...
AGGAAAGCTAGATATATCAAAGGTTTCTTTGTCCAAATCTACAAATTGAGTGTTTGCAAATCCGTTTTCCATCATATATTCTTCAAATTTGAATTTAGCCCTGTTTAGGTTGTTGTTGCCAAGTAAATATCCATTGTTGACTATATTTCTGCATAACCATTTATGCGTGTGTATCTTTACGTCTGGAGTGTGAGAAAGGCTGCCAACATCATTATGAGCAAAAGCTATGGGGATATCATCGCTTATAGACAAACTCATACAGTCTTTTTGAATAACTCTTTCATGATTAGCTGGATTGTACAAATCAAACCCTATACATCTTTCTTTTCCATATTTTTCACAAAGTAAATTAAAAGATACACATCTGTTTGTTCCTGCTACGACTATATAGCCATAATCTGGTATTTGCAAATTGAAAACTATCTTTTTATAAAATTCATTAACATAATAATTTGAGCCAAACTGATCGTGCTCATCGAATTCAGAATTTTTATACCAAAACTCAAAGGTTTCTTTTTCCGTTATTTTTCTCATATTACAATCTCTCTTATGCAATCATGTCTAAAGCTTATGTCATTAGTTAACAAAACCCATCCCGTTAAGTGATGAAAATTTGAAGTTTGCTCATCATAGTCTGGAATAAATACCTTACAATATGAACCATTCAACAGCAAATTTAAATCTTTAATACTGTAGCCATTGTGATAAAAATTTTCATTACCTATATTAAAGTCATCTATTATGATATAATATTTATTAAAATTATGTACTATGTATTTAACTTCACTTTGCCAAACAGAATGGGTATCGCTGTGAGCGTCGAGAAAAAAGAAGCATCTTTCTTCACGTATCAATGGACTATCTGTTGTTATTAAATATAAAAATTCTGGCGATGCCATTTGCTTAAATAATACTTTACTATTACTATAAATACTATGTGGAGTTTGATCTCCTATTTCGCAAGAAAAACACTTTATGTTGTAATTTTGACTTACAAAATACAATGTGTTGCCCAAATTAGATCCAGTTTCAATAAAATTATCACACGTATTAATAATTTTGTCTGCCACATTAAGCAAATGTATATCTCCATGAAATCCTGGACCATGTTCATTGATTTTAAAATCTTTCATCAAACTACTATAGTCTGTAAACTTATGACTAATTAGAGACATATTGTTCCCAATAATTAAATTTTAATTTATCAAAATTAAAGCTTTTTTTCATAATTGAGTCTAAAGATTTTTCTAAAAAATAATCAGATATTTCTGAATAATCATTTATGAATAAAACTGGCAAGTCTTGATATAATTCTTCTAGTCTTCCTATTCTTTTGATGATAGGTATTCTTTTTAAGTACAGTATCTCCCAAGTTCTATGGCAATCTATTCCATTACCAGGAGGGCTAAGCATAAAATAGTGACTAAGAATTTTTGTATAATAACTTTCTTGATAATCAAAACCACCACTAGGTTCAACAGTTATAAAATCATTATTTATAAATATATTATAAGGAGTGATTCTTTCGCTAGGGTTTGTGCCAATATTATGATTTATATATAAAAGCTTGTTTGGCTTGTACTGTTGATTACAAGATAAATTTAATAACAATTTTTTCTTTTCTATAGAATTGGGTACGTAATCATTTTCTAGACCTATTGGTATGGGATAAAACTTACTAGATCTGTTTGTCAAGTTTTGACCAAACCATTTTGGAAAATTACTTTCATAAGCACAGTATTTTTCATCTACTGGGTAGTCGCCGTTATGACTAACTATGTTAAACAAAGATTTGTTTTTTCTTATGTAGTTAAGTGCATCATCTATTTTAAGAAATTTTATATTATTAACAAGTCTAAACTTATCTCCCCAAACAAGGTCGTCTTGATTTATTCTAAAATTAAACATTTTTCAATATTTGATTCACTATAGAATCTATAGAATCTTTATATTTTGCATATGGACGTATAGAGTGACAATCATAATAATTTTCTTTTATTATTTCGTCAACACTCCATCTCCAATCTAATCTGTCTATTCTCCTACATCTATGTGGTCCGCAATCTCTAAATTTTCTCACTATTCGATTTTGATCATGAAAAGTATTTATCCTTCTACTAGACCAAGCCTCATCAGCACTCCAATTAGGCATGCCAACTGACAAGCCATCTGGCTTGTAAAGTACTCCTGGATCACCTTTCCAGAAGTCTTTTTTTACAAAATCTTCAAAGCTTTCTGGCAGATCTAATATTTCTTGAAAAGTAGAACCTTTTGCTACATTATAGCAACAAAGGTAATGTATATGAGGAAAATTTTCTTTTGGATCTGAATTCAAACTAAGCCATTTATCCTCGGGCACGTCTGATATGAATCCATCAAAATAATGCTTTGATATCGGCAACATGTCTATGTCAGATGTCATCCATACAGCATTTTTATCTGTTACTGGTATCCAATATCTAGATATCTGACATAAGGTATTTACTGGTACATCTGGTATGATTGGCATTTTTATGACTGTTCCAAATTCTTCTGTTGGGTTTCCATTTCCAAAATAGAGAAGAACTGGTTCAAAATTAAACTTAAGCTTCCATATTTTAGAAACTATGGGCCAAAAATCTAAATAAAAATCTTTATCATCTGATGCATGTATTACCTTATTTATCTTCACTTAGTCTCTCCTTCTGGTGTGCGCTACTATCTGCGGAGTACCTCTAACCTCACTATTACCCCATTCAGTTATGTCTTCCATAACTTCTACTTTGTGTTTTTTACATATTAAACTTAATATAGATTGATCATGCCTGTGCTCTTTAAAGTCTGGGTAATTTTCTTTCTTGCTTGGAGAAACAAATTCATCTGAAACCATATGAAAATCATTAATATACTTTTGCCACTCATTTACTATGAAAGTTGAAAATTCATTTTTCTTACATAAAAAAAACGTACTCATTATCTGTTTTGATTTAACATATTCTGGATAGTCGCAATCCATTCCTATAAAGCAATCTCTTTTAGTCCAAGATTCTTCAATTTGCGCCAATTGAAAGCATAAACATTTGTTTAGTGTATTTTCTAATATTTTAAAAACTGGATCCATACTATGAATAAAATGACATCCAGAATCAGAATACATAAGTATATCGCCGTCATTTATATTTTTAAATGTTTCCAATATAATATGTGGCTTCCATACCCAATATCCAGCACCTCTTGTAAAGCTAAAATGCTTTTTATGCATTTTTTTGAATTCATCTGATAAAGAATGCATGCCATAGTTGATGAATTCATCAAATCCAGCTACATCTATGCCAGTCTTAGAGTTGATTCTTTGTGCGTTTATGTACCCAGAATTTGGATGATTCTCAGCGCAGTTAGTGCCTTTTGCAGCGTAATTTATTAGATATTTTTTCATACATTATTTTTAGCGCATAACTATTAATAAATAAACCTTAACCATGATTCTGTTGCAGATTCATTTCTCAGCCTGAGCAGCAAGTTATTAAGCTTGTGTATTCCAGCTCGTCTGCCCTTATCAGCCCACCACATGGCAGACATGACATCTTTTCTATCATTTATATCGACTCTACAAAAGTTATTGACAAAAGTTATATCTTTTGAAACAACTATTGGTATATTACAATGGACGAAGTCTGCGGCTACGATATTAAATGTTTCAGTAAAAGATATTTGCATACCCAGGTCCATGGTTTTAACTAATTGCAAGAACTGCTCATGCGTATACCAATCATGCTCAACAAGCGCATGCCTGCCTCCGTCAAATATTGATCTTAAGTTGCTTAATATAGGACTGCCGTCAAGCTGCTCAGCCTCTGGCACATTTATATGAAAATGAAGTTTCTTTTTATTTTTGTTAGCAAACTCTATAGCCCACAATGCTTGTTGAGTATGATTTTTCAATATCCTTAATGCTCCGAAGCATCCAATATGGAGATCACCGTCATTATTCTTCTTCCCATAATTTGGATCTGGATTTACATTTGGATTTGGATAGTATATATTTGGAATATGAGCTGGACAGTGTCCGTGTATGTTTTCTATATCCCTGCACATACCGCTACTGTTGCAAGATAAGGATACATTACTTTTTGCTCTCGATATGCTAACGTATCCAGCAATCCAGGAAAAGGCATCTGCTTCCACTGCCAAAAAAGGAGTCATGGAGTGCAACCTTACTATAAAATTAACATTAGGGTACATCTCGGATAATTCAGCAAGCTTTTCTGGAGAAACCCATATAGCTTCTATCATGCAATAATTTGGATTATAGCTTTCTATTTGATCAGCGATTGCATTCTGACTATCGATCTGAACAACTTGGGAAATAACCCCATATTCTGAAAGTTTTCTAGCAACAAAGTTACAAGCATTATAAAGACCATGCGCGGTTATCTCTGTCCCGTAAGAGTGCTTTTGTTTTAATATAAATAGTATTTTTTTGTTTTCGTAGCCCATAATAATTATATATGAATATAGATGAATATTACCTTCGTTTTTTTTCGATATATCATAAAGGTATTTTCATGAATATAAACGACTTTGAAAAAATATATTGTATTAATTTAGCAAGAAGGCAAGACAGAAAAAGTAGATGCGAAGAAATATTTAGGCATTTTAACTTAAATGTAACTTTCGTAGATGCAGTTGACGGGCATTCTCTAAAAAACATAGGCAGGCTTAAGGCAGGAGCTGCTGGATGCTGCATGTCTCACAGAAAAATATATGAAGATATATTAAATAATTCTAATATAAATAAAGCTTTGATCCTGGAAGACGATGTTGAATTTGATCCAGAATTACACCACAAATTTAATAAATTTTACCTTGAAGTCCCTCATGACTGGAATATGCTATACTTGGGAGGCAATCATAGAAACAAGCCTATAGCAAAAGTGTCAAAACACGTACATAGACTCAAGAAAACATACACAACTCATTGCTATGCCGTAAAACGAGATGCACTTAATATGCTTTTGCATAGATTTTCAGAGAACGTAATTTTTACTATGCCAGCAGACTTGCATTTAGCTTATTTGCAAAAACACATGCCATGCTATGGATTTTACCCACATCTTGCGTGGCAAAGAGCAGATCATTCTGATATAGAAAATCAATTTAAAGATTATAAGCATATAAGATAATGAACATAGATTACTTTGTTATACCTTATCATGCCAAGGATGTAAAAACTCTTGGAATGTCTTGCGACACAATAAATGCTTTATTTAATCCAAAAAGAATATATGCAATAGGATCTCAAAGCTTTTCAACCGTTCATTCAAATGTAGAGCTAATAAGAGAACAAGACATCAAAGAAGTAATTTCTGTTATTGAAATATGCAAGATATGGCAAAAAAACTATCAAGAGTACAGACAGAGAGGAGGATGGCTGTATCAGCAATTAATTAAAATGCTTGCATATAGGTTTTTTCCTGAGATAGAAGACCGTTATATGATTTGTGATGCAGATATTATATGGACAAACAATCCATATAAGGCAGCGCCTAATGACTGTCAGCCTCTTTCAAAATCTTTTATAAAAGACTGCTGGATGCCAGATGCAATTGATCAGTATAAAAGATTCATGGGTGAAGAAATAGTAATAAATAATTCATTTATAAACCATCACATGATTATAAAAAAAAATGTTATGGAAGAAATAATAAACAATATAGAAAAAAAATACGGATGCAGATACGATCACGCATTAATCAACAGTTATAACTTTAAAACTGCCGTTGGTTTTTCAGAATACGAAACTTACGCGAATTATTACATAAAAACAAGAAAACGTTATTTTGATGTACCCTTAAAAGTAAAAAAGCTAAAAGGAATACCAAACGTAAAAGAAGTAGAAAGATATGTAAAAGAAGGTTATTGGGATTTTTTAGACTGCCAGCACTATAATAGAAAATAGGAAAAAATGGATGCTTGTAATAGAAACAAATAATTTCATAAAAATATCGCAAAACGTTTCTGAAAATGCAGTTTCAGAGTATAATGCTGCAATAGAAGATCTTAAATCAGCTTGGATAAAACATCATAAAAAGTCGTCTGACTTTGCGCTTAGCCTTATGACGAGCTTGAAGCCAGGAGGCGTATTGCTGCAAAGGTGGGAATGCTTAAAAGATAAAGCAATTGAAAAGGGAAATGTAGCAATATTACAAGCCATAACTGATTTCTTGAAAGAGTTTAAGATAAAAGGAGACGAGGCCATCCAGGCGAATCCAAAGGTAAGTTTTCCATACGGAAGCAACAACCCTCTCACAGACATGGCTGCATCCAGCCAAGGAGCTAGTCTAGCCAAGTTTGTGCAATCAGTTGGCTTGAATTCGTTTGCAGATAAAATCGGAGAGACTTAAAAATAAGTTATAATTAAATTAGCAAATAATAAAAGACTAGACATTGTCTAGTCTTTTATTATAAAATATGCTATCATTTGCCGTCAGACATGTTTTCCATTATTATTCTAGACTTTATTTTGTCAACGTATTCTTTAATATCAATCATTATATCAAACATTTTCTTATGCTCTTTTGAAGAAAAAGAGATGCCAGCCCCATAAGGAGACAAGAAAAGCATGTGCATAGAATTCTCTATGTTTTTGTTTCCAGATCTTATGGATATCTCTATATTAACATCTTCTTCTTTTGCTTGATTGCTGCTCGTATTTATAACACTCATCCAATATTCCGACACTTGATGCCTTATAGACGCAACAATCTTCACATGCATACCGCATTCTAGTTTTTTGGACTCACACGTTAGACATAGGCCATATCCATTTTTCTGCAGAACACACTTCCAGCCTTGAATTAAGTTTTTAATATCAACTTTTTTATCATTCTCCCCATTAATATTAAACCAATAGTAAGGATTAGAAGTAGGATGACCACTGGAAGCAGAATAGAATTTTGCGAAATTTTTGTTATATTTTGTGTTTAAACTCTTAATGTAATTTTTCTTACTCATGACTATCCCTCAAGTACCGATTTTGATAACTCGTCAAGATCTAGCATTAAAGAAAACGGATAGGTACCATTTTTATTGTAAAAGTATCTTTTTGAATTATACGGACACGAATAATTTGCGTTTTCGTTTACCTTTTTCCAATTGTCCAAATGCATGAAATCTTTTGTAGTCTGAATATCTGGCAATATCACAACTACATTTTTAAATTTCCAATTAAGGCCATAGGGAGTTGACCATATCCTGCAAAAACAACTTTGCCATTTATCGTTGAGCCTCATACCTGAAATCCTTATAGACTTAAGTAGGTCAGCACGATAAGAGTCATTCGATTGCAAGGAATTCATCCACCTCATAATTGTTGCAGGATCTGCTCCCTTGATAATCTTCATCAGCCTAGTAGCAAAAAACCTCAAAGGATGCACATGGCTAGAAAATTTTATACCATGATGGCTGTCTATAGAAGAAAAAGAAAGCTTTAATATTATTTTTGATCTTTCTCTTTCAGATATTATCTTTTTGCCCAAGCTGGAATATATGTATGAATCTATATTCTTGCTACTGCTAAAATAGTAATATTGAGAAAAAAATGAGTTTATTTCTTCTTTACTTATTTCTGTTTTGCTCATAAAATTTAAGAATAATTTTTATTCTTATCCCTACCGATACTGACATCGTAATAAACATTTTCCACTTCTGTTGCCTTTTTGATCCAATCAGAAATAGCGCATATCAAGTTTTTTCCCACGCCTTCCATATCATGTGAATCTATAGAAAAATGAACATTATTATCCACGTATAAAATATGCACTTTGTGCTTTATAGATAATTTATTGATAAAATTACCAGATACGTGAGATATAAAGCCCTCTACGTCGAACATCTTCTCGTCACACCAATCTAATATATGGCTTGGCCTTTGTATTAATCCTAGGTCAAGATCTAATGATGTAGGAAGATAGTTCCATATTGTTCTGCAAGAATCATATAGCTCCTCAAGATACCTTTGCTGCTCTTTTTCTTTTTGGTACATAACTCCTCCGCTTGGATTCGAACCAAGATTAAATGGACCAAAACCATCTGTGCTACCATTACACTACAGAGGAATGGATGTGTATTTATCGATAACCCATAAGAGGATTTATTGGTAAAATATCCATAATAATCAAACATGAACTGGTTTAAAAGAGCATCTGAAAACAAAAAAATATCCTACAGCGCAGTACTGCTAGACGAAGCAAGCAGAGAAAATTTAATTAGCAAATTAAAGCCATTCATTCCAGAAGGATGGAAGATAATAGCGCATCACATGACCATTAATATGGGACCCTTAAAAGAAAAGGGAGAGGTCGGCAAGAACGTTACCATAACTGCAGATCATTGGGCCAAAGATGACAAGGCAATGGCTGTAACTGTATCTGGATATGAGAGAAAGATGCCTGGGACCGCACATGTGACCATAGCTATAAATGCTGAGATGGGAGCAAAGCCAAAGGACAGCAACAATCTGGCTGGATGGCAACCCATAAGCAATCCCATCACGCTAAGTGGTACTGTTGTTGAAGTGCCAATTAGCTAAATGCGAAATCTTTTAGGCACTTGTGTAAGCCTGCAGAGTACAAAATGTTGACATCTATTCTTCTGCCTTCTATATACCTATTTAAAAGATTTTCCCTTAACTGATCCAAGTTTACTGAATTATAGTTATTGGAAAAATGCATGATGGCTTTTTTCCTATTGCCGTTAAACTTCCCTATGTCGTTGAAATCTTCTTTTCTGGTAGAGCATAAGAATCCAACGTGAATGAAGTTTTTTGTTCTTGGAACGTATAGCTTTACTTTCTCTTCTTTCAATGACTTTAAGTTGAGATCTACTTTTGACTCTACTTGCCATATGCTCGCATCATTGAGACCTATAAATATTTTTTTAGCTAATGCAGATGACATCATCCATGGCCAATTAGAATATGTTCTTTTAATAATCGAGGTGTCTACTTCTAATAGACTTTCCAATTCCTTTTTAACCCTGTATGCCTTCCATCCATAATTTGATCTTGCCATAGACATAATTGCGTTTTTTCTATTGATTATATCTATGCAAGAATCATTCAATCCATGAACAAACGCATCGTTTTTAAACAATACATCTGGAGATATAAAATCATTTTCAGCATTTGAGTCATCCACGTAATAGGGACAAGGAAAAAAGTCGTCCTCAGAAAACATTACCATATCTGCACTGCTGCCAGCAAAAGCATTTTGAATCAAATCTCCAACAGTGCCATTCTTCCAATTATTTACGTTAGTGTTACTTGACAATACTATATCAAACTTTTCCCTTAAAAGTTTTAGCGCCTCTGGCTTAGAGCCGTCATCTAGCAGTATAAAATTTCTTACGAATGGAAAGTATTTTTTGGCCAAAAGCAAATGAGCTTCTGCAAAATACGGCCTGTTATAATGCAAAATGTAATAATCTATTATCAAATTATAGTTTCCTGAAACCAATTATTGAATGATTTTCTCAAACCCAGTGTGGACATGCTTTCTATGGATATGCAAGAAGGTTTTTGCTTCCACTTTTCCATCAATACAACATTCATATTATCTATGTTATAAAATAGCTTTTCGCTCAAAGATTCTTCAGCAAAACGCATGGCTTGAGCATTTCTAATTTCAGACTTTTCTGTATGTTCTGAAAATGATAGATTCTTTTTAGAAAATGGCAAACCAACATGAACAAATCTCCTTACATCTGGACAAAAAGACCAATTCACTAAGCCAAATAATGAATCAAACTCCTTAGCCAATTTAGGCTCAAGAATCCACATGCTAGTTCTCTTAGGTATTTTTATCATTTTTAATATCTCTTTTCTAGCTATCCACGGCCAATTACAGTAGTAAAACTTAGGTTTTTTCTTATGACACATTTGCTCCCATGTTATTGATTCTGTCTTTATTTGCTTCTTCGTAACTGGAACAGGTTTCCATCCGCCGCTATCCCTAGCCATCTGAACCATATTGCACTTTCTTTCAAAAAGCAAATCTAAAGATTCTCTCATTACATCAGGTCCATGGGACAGCTTTATATCTGGAAAAGTACCATTTTGATAAAAATCTTTGTCATCAATTCCAGAAGGCCAGGGGAAAAAATCATCCTCAGAAAAACTAACGAATTTATTCTTTGCCATGCCAAAGCCAGCCTGTATAGTGTCTGAGCAGCTTCCTTTTTCCCATTCACAAAGATGATCTTTATTTGTGAATATGTTGTCTATAGGCATCTTTTTTATATGAGAAATAACATCTGGATCAGATCCGTCATCTGCTACTATAATCTGACTAACCGATGGGAAAAACTTTCTCACTAAATTAATGTGAGTTTCTAACAGCCATGGCCTATTGTAATGAAGTATTACATGAGATATCAAACTTTAGACCTCAAAAGCTTTTTACCAAACTCTATGTATTCGTTTACAGTTTTCTCTATGCTTAGATCACTTATTGCAAAATTTATTATTGGGTTCTCTATACTCATCTTCATGGCAGAAGCAACGCTATCCAGGTCTAGGTCGGGTGGGTTTTTGGGACTGGCAACCTCTCCATGCCATATCTTGTCTTTTACCATATATCCCCTACCATTTACTATCTCTCTAGTCCCGCCAGAATCAGTGTGTATCACCTGTCTGCCAGCCACTATGCTCTCGACAACGGAGTTAGGGCACCAATCTATCCATGCTAAATGCACTGTGGCAGCGCATCCTTTTATATATCTTGCCAGAGTTTGCCTATCAAGATCGCCAACGTATATTACATCCTTGTGTTCTATTGTATAATCAGAAGGTCCAGCCACCACAAGTTTTGCATCTAATTTTGAATGCATAAAACCTTCTACGGTTTCCTTAAGTCTTTTATGTCTACGCCACTTGCATAGCGCTAGAAAATAAGGCACATCCATTGTAATTGGCTGAACATCAAATTCCCTTGAATCACAACCATTATATATAACTGCGTTTGGCTTTTTACGCCAGTCAAACCCGAGAACTTTACACCCCATGTCTCTGCAATAATTACTTTGATATATTATTCCATCAGCTGACTTCATTGTGCTTAAAAGAGACATGTTTCTTGACTTTGTAAACATCGTACCGTCAAAGTAAACGCCATCAAGTCTTTTTACATTCACTCTAGATAACTTGTTTTTTGTGTTTATATAAAAATGTACATCAGATTTTTCATTGCTTTTCTTTATCTTAAAGCCTTTTTGCCTTAGACTTTCTCTCATTCTTTGAAAAAACTTATGCTTCCCACTGCTTTCATTATCTGGCAAATCAAAGCTAAAACTTATATTGTCATTAACAACTATTGGTGTGCTAACTTTTTTTTTATCAACCACAACACTGCCACCGCACTTGTCAGATGACTTGAATATCATTAAATTTTTAGTCAAATAATTAGGAATACCGTTGCACCTTTTTTTCCAGCCATTGGCTATCTTTTCAGTCAAGTCTTGGCGGAAAGTGAATCCTCTTTTACTTATCTTCTCTATCCAATATTCTTTTTCTTGACAATTGAAATGGTACATGCCAACCTGATTTGGTCTTGCTGCGGTTAATATAATCATTCTATAACTAGAATTACATAAATTTTCTACAAATGCATCAGCGTCGCTAGGCAATAAATGCTCAGCAACTTCTATTGATACCGAACAGTCAAATTTTCCAAAATCTGATGTACTGGCAACATTTCCATATGAAATAAAATCCTTAACATCTGCAACTAAATAGTTTTTAGCGTTTTCGTAGCCTATCTCTAGCCCTCTAACTTCAGGAACACCAGCTGATTTTGCTCCAGATATAAAAGATCCTATCCCGCATCCAAAATCAATCATCGATTTTATGCCGAGCTTTTCTGCCGCATATTTACCCATGGAGAAATTCCACTCATGAAGCTTCTTATCACGCTTTGAGAAGAATTCTTCGTCGTACAGTATAGATGCATCTTTTTTGGCTATTTCAATAGCTTCTTCTGTGCTGTATTTTTCTTTTGACATTATTTTCTCTGAACAAATATAATTGCTTAGACTGATACAATCTGATATATCATGTTTTCTTATTTCGACCAAACTCATCAATTCATTAGCAAGTCTTTTATTATTAGCAAGCTTCCATTTGCTTTTATGCATTTGATTATTATGAAGCCTATACAAAGCAACAGGACTATCGATGTACTTAATTGTAAAATCTCTATTACATATTCTGGCCCACATTTCTCTGTCACTTTTACACTTTAGATCTTCATCATACATCCCAACCATATTATGAATGTGCTTATCTAGCATAACACACTGTGGATGTATGAATTTCCATCTCAGCTTTTCATTTTTGCCTTTTATCCACTTCTTTCTCATTTCACTTTCAGATCTTTTGTTGCCAGTGAAGTTTAGAGCGTATCCGTGAACAAGATCATACCCATTATCAATGTATTTTTTTCTAATTTGCAGAGAACCTGGAAGAAGCATGTCGTCTGCGTCTAGCATCACTAGCGTATCCCCAGAAGATTCTTTTATGCCTACATTTTTAGCTGTAGAATAACCATAGTTTCTATTTAGCTTTATCAGTATTAAATTTTTAAACTTTTTTGTCAACCTTGAAACTATAGATGGACCATCGTCTGTTGACCCATCGTCAACAACTAGCATTTCAAAATCGACACCAGACTGGTTCATCACGCTATGTATGCAATCTTCTATGTAATTCCCGTAATTAAACAATGTGGTTATTACGGATATGCGATTATTCTTTTGCATAGATTATGGGAATTGGAGAAAGATTCCATTTTGCTCTTCTTTTTCTGGCGTCAAGCATAACACGCTGCCAAGTAGCCCTTGAAGGCTCTGTCTTACTGATAGAGTCCTTTCTTCCAGTCCTCCATAAATAACAAGGCCTATCTAAAAACATGCCTTTTGCGAGCTCTTCTAGTCTATAACCCATGAACTTGTCCACTGCACACTTCATTCCCTCTCCCCATATCTTATCTATTCTTTCTATCCTGTTAGAGAAGGTTCTGAAATGACTATAGCAATGCTTGTTCTTTCTGCCTTCGTCAAGCAAACTACTTCCCTCTGGGGGCATGGAACTGAATCCTTTTTTCATGTTTGATAGCTCGTAATTGCAGCTCATAAATTGAGTATATATATACTGAATGTTAGGGTTCAAATTATACTGATTCATGACAGATGAAACAGCCCCTTCCATAAGAGCGTCGTCTGCATCAAGACATCCAAAAAAATCACCCTTACAGTTTTCATAACCCGTTTTAAGACAACTGCCATAAAACATTCTTTTTCTATTTCTTATGTAATTGCACTGTATATCTTTTTGTCCTAACTTTTGACCATACTTATGGAAATTAGATTCAGTACTGTCATTACTAAAATCATCGACAAATACGACTCTTAAAGGACGATAATCCTGTAAGAGTATACTGTCCATCCATGTATCTAAGTACTGTAGATTATTGAAGCTTGCCGTTATTAACGTGAATACAGAGGTCATTTTGCTGGTTGCTGGTAAAATAAATTAAATTATGAAATCTTACACTATTAATATCGACAGAACTGGAAATTTAGATCTATCCGTTTCAGGCATAGACGTTTCCGATTATGCTAAAATCATAAAAAAATTTAACGATTTGGGTATAAAGTTCAAATATGCTGGCATAAAGCCTGGTGTAACGCATTTCACTTCTACATACGAATACGAGGATCAAATAGTGGACGCATTGAAAGAAATGCGCATCCAAAAAAACGATGGCTCCCTACCCATGGACATCCCTGTATCAAGCAGCTCTAAAGAAAAAGCAAAAATTAAAGTTAAGAGCTTTTCTCTTGGAGATTTAGAGATAGAACTTGATAAGATAGACGGACTTTTTACGGTTATTACTAGAAAGATATTTCAAGATCAAGTATCTTTTAATGGTAAAACTAGTTACATAATATATAATGTAAATAAAAGAAACCTTAAATGGTACATAGACGCCTTGAAGGCAAGCAGCTATTCCACAAGCTCACTAGATCCCATACTGAGCATGGTTCCTGACATAATGGGCGCAGACTCCTCTCCTGTCATCATGGCTCAATCTGCTTCAGAGGAAAACCCACTTTGGAATATAAAGATGAGCGTTAAGTCCCCATCTGGATCGCACTCTTCTTACTACAACAAGCTTAGGCAAATAATAAACTTTTTGTTTGCTAAAAAGAGCGAAGACTTGTTTTCTAAAAATAAAGAAGAACATCATGCTGAGATATCCGTTGGTGGAAATAATGTTTTCTACATAAGAGGCAGCTACGCAGAATTAAAAAATCTGCAGGTTGTTTTGGAAAAGAACGGATACAACACTCAGAGAATGAGCACCGCGATTGATTCTCAAGTCAAAAATAAGTTTCTTTCCATTGAAAGAATGGATGGAGAACTCGATGTAGCTGAAGACAAAATAGATGCCATGATAAAAGAGCACGAAAGAAACTTTTTTTACGACTCTCCTGGCAAAAGTCTTTTCCCAGAACAGATCAAAGGAATCAAGTTCTTGTACTCCAGGCGTAGCGCCTTGCTAGGAGATGAAGTAGGCGTTGGAAAAACCATACAAACTATAATAGCGGCAAACATCAGAATGAAAGTAAGCGGAGGCTACTGCCTTATAATTACCAAAGATCAAGTAGTTGATCAGATTTCTAAAGAGATAAGCAAGATAACTGGAGATCCAGCTTCTTCAATATCAAACGACTGGTCAAACATATCAAAGTGGACAGTACTTAATTATTCCTTGTTTGGGAATGTAGACCAGAGAAAAGTGGCTACAGAATTTCTAGTTAACAATGCTAGAAAATTTACTGTATGCATATTAGATGAGATACATATAATAAAAAATGGCGAACCATCAGAAAAGCACAAAGATGGATATCTTGAACATGGGCAAAATCACCAGACTTTCAACGTGCAAGAAATAACTCAAAATATACCATTTGTTTGGGGAGCTTCATCAACTATAATTGCGAATAGACCAGTGGATTTGCTTAACCAGCTGAAAGCCATAAATCACCCGATGGGCAGAATGGACTATGAAGACTTTTTGAGATATTTTGATGATAGAACAGATGAACATGAGCAGATGAGAAAAGCAGACTTAATAAGAGACTTGCTCAATGATCAGGGAGTCTACTTACGAAGGAGCAAAAAAGAAGTTAATCCCAGCATACCAAATGTGAATACGAATGAAGAATCTATATCTTTGACACAAAAAGAAAGAGAAAATATAATGGCAGGCATAACTGGAAAGCCTACCTTTAAAGACATAACAAAAATTAGAGCAAAAATAGCTGAATCAAAAGTGGAAATGACAGTTCAGAAGGCAGCAAATATAATAGAAGCAGGAAAAAAAGTAGCTATATTTACAGCATACCCTGGATCGACTTTAAAACCGATTCAAGAGCAGCTAGAACTCATACTTTTAAGCTTAGATCCAAGTGGAAACAAAAAAGTAGCCTCCATAGTAGGCGGTGAATCTAAGGAAAAAAGATCACAAACGATAGAAGAGATCAAAGATCCTGCTTCAGATATCGTCGCGATCATAATAAGTATAGACGCTGGCGGAACTGGACTTGACTTTCCAAACATACTTACAGACGTGATCGTCAACGACTTTGATTGGACACCTAGCGATGATGAGCAAAGTCTAGGCAGGTTCCACAGAATAAGCTCTAAAGAGCCCATCAATGTCACCTACATGGTTGCAAGCAATACTCTTGATCAAAAGTATTATAAACTTTTACAGGAAAAGAAAGAAATTGCTGAAAGAATACAGAATCTTAGCAACCAAGAAAAAGAAGCAATTAGTGCTGGAAAGTCTAGTGTGTCTGAAGATATACTAAGGTTAAGAAAGCAGCGATATGAAGAGCAAATGAAGCTTTCAAACATACATAAAGCTCTTACGAGTTAAACTTGTTTATAATGCTAAAAAATGCTCCCCAATTTTCTTCATTGAGATATTCATGAAGCTTATTAAATTCTTTCTCTGATATTCCCTTAAGAATGTAGTGCCTGTTCTTATGACCTCTTTTACTGGTTTCATGAACATCTACTTTTCCAACCTTCTTTGAGCTGTCGTAAGAAAGGTCAGCCGATATTGACTTTTTTACCTTCTTTGTCTTACCATTTTGCGACTTCTTGTATGCTATTTGAAACTTGGATGAAGAACGCAACTTAGAAGCTATTTTTTCCAACTTCTCAGCGGCATCTTTGACTAATCTGATATCAAAAATTCTTTTCATATATATTTTATTTACTTTAATTTCATCTTAAAGCCTTCAATGGTTGCGGAGGGACTCGAACCCCCGAAGCCTATGGCAGCAGATTTACAGTCTGCCCTCGTTGCCGCTTGAGTACACAACCTTTATGGTATTACCGCCGCCTCCGAACTCCAATCATGCCAGCAACTCCAATCAGCGCAAGTGCCGATGGTGCGGGAACAATCGTGTAGTCGATGTTGTCGATGGCAAGATGAGTACCAACCCCTATGCCATATACCTTGATCTCCGTGATGTTGTTCAGCGGACCAGGGTAGGCATTGGAGATCAGGAGTCTCACTCGCTGTGCCGCATTGAGTTGTGCGGTGTATGTGAATACACCCTCTCCATAGCGGTATCCTTCAATCACCACGGTCATGTTGTAATAGACCGATGTGATTTCAAGGCTGTTCAGCCTCCACAACTCATTGCGGTTGATGCGATAGTCGTAGGACGAATTCGACCCCCACGCAGTAAAGAGCGCACGATCTCCGACGATGCCTTCGTCGTATCCAAAATATCCTGATCCACCAACGAGGTCGTAGTATGCCCACTTGTTGTTCAAGAAGGAATATACATTGTTGCTGGTCTGATATGCGCTTGTGAAGTTGAATCCTTCGTAATTGCCTACTGCACCAAGATAGAATCCAGAGTTCACACCTTCTGCGAGTGTGGGTGCAGGAAGATTCTCAAAGGTGCAGAGTTCTGCGTGTGCCGAAGTTGCGAGTAGAGTTGTTGCGATTAGTGTCTTCATCATTGTGTGTTTCCAATCTTGATTCCCGACCCTGGTGCCTGAACCGAACCTTCCGCAACGGGTCGAACCTCTGCGGAGTCGCTATCACCACCCATGTTCATCATAATGACGATGATGAGTAGGATTGCTAAAATTACTAGTGTGATTATGTTTCTCTTAGTCATTGGGTTATCCTAAATCCTGTAAGTATTCGTAATGTGGTGGTTTTGCCTTGACTGGTTCTGAAACCACACCCCGCATCTTAAGTTCCCTGAGTTCCCTATTCTCTTCCCGTAGTCGCTCAATAGTTTTGCGATCTTCATCCCCGTAGTGCTTGCGAAGCACTTCGTAGAGTTCACGGGTTTTCGCTGCATTGTAAGCCGCAATGCACCTTTCATACCCCATGACGGGGTTGTGAATGCTTATCGTTCCATCGCTCCACATAGCAATATGGGCGTCTTCCCAAACGATATCAGGATTATCCATTTACGCCTCCCTTGAAGCAGTCCCAAGCCTCTTCCTTCGCGAAACGCTGCGGAGTCCAAGGATCTCCACCCACGTTCATCGCAATGAAGACAACTAACAGGACTGCCAGTATTGCCAGTGCAACTATGTTTAGTGTTGTCTTGGTCATTTTTTTCTTATTATCCAATTATGATTATTTTCTACTCTCAACGCTATTTTATTTGTTTCACAATATTCATCTACAGCTTTTTTAACCCACAAATAATCATCTCCAAACATAATGCCATTTTGTTTTAAAATATCCCAATAAGAAGATATGTCCAATTTTACATCTTCATATTCATGAGACCCATCTATATATATTAAATCTGCTTTTACATTTTTAGATTTCAATATTTTGCTTCCTATAAAAGAAGTATTCGGCACTGGAATGATTGTGTCTTGATGATTTTTATGAACCACATTACTTAAAAATTGGTAATATATCTGAGGATATCCGTTTTTAAGTAATAAGTCTCTTTCCTTTGTGTGAGCAAGGCGCACCCAAAACTCCTCAGAGCCCAACCATGTATCGACACAATATATTGTTGTTTTTAATTTTTTATTTTTACAAATATCTGCCATATTAATTGCAGATGCACCTTTCCATGTTCCAACTTCAACTATAACAGATGGTAATGTTTTTTCTATTACAAGATTAAAAACTGGAGAATCACTATACCATCCCTGATAATCTGGAGGCAATAGATTTAAGTTTTCATAAAGATTTTTACCTATAACATTCATAATACATTCCTTAATCGAACGGAAGATGTGGGATTCGAACCCACGGTAGGATTGCTCCTACACAGCATTTCCAATGCTGCTCCTTCAACCACTCGGACAACCTTCCTTAATGCCATTCGTGAGACTTGCACTCACTCTCTTGTCAATCCATCGTTCTTGCGATGTGTCCAATTTTGGGCCAGTTTTTGGCAAAACTGTTTTTTCAAAGTGCCTTAGTAAGAGTACTAGCCGTTGACGCTTTATCATTAAGGGTCCATGAGTCCCAACGGCTGAATGGCTTCTATCTTATAACCGTCCCACCAACTCTTTCGACACAAATCTCAAAATATTTCTCATCTTTTTCTATACCTATGTATCCTCTATTCAAATTCTTTGCAGCAAGCGGTATGCTGCCTACTCCCATGCAACTGTCCAGGACTATATCTCCCTCATCTGAGTAAGACTTTATAAGATGCTCACATAGCAAAAGCGGTTTCTGAGTAGGATGCAATCTATTAGCAGAATTGCACTCTGCTATTGTAGACTTTATATTAATAAGATCTTTTGGATATCTCAAATTTTCATTATGATTTGCAGACTCTGTAAAATATTCAATTCTATTTGCGTATATCCCGTCTTCGGGAGTTTCTCTCTTACTATTTCTTGGTCTTTTATTGTCTTCTGGAGTGCTTACCATTTGAGGTCTGTATTTTACTTTTCTATTACCAAAAACAACTATCTCCTCAATGACCCTTAGTGGTTTTGTCTTTGCTTTTAAGAAGTTAGCTGCTTTGTCTTTGTTCCAATACCAACAGTACTTGAAGCATTTAAAATTGCTTTCAATTAGCTTAAAAGTGAATGGCTGAGCACCAAACAAAAGAACAGCAGAGTCTTTTTTTGATATTCTCTTGTACTCAACCCATAGCTTATCTAAGGGTATTACAGAATCCCATGCGCAAGCAGTGGTGCCGTATGGCAAGTCTGAAAATATAAGATCAACTGAACAGGAAGGTATGTCCTTCATCTTTTCTAGACAATCGCCAAGTATCAATTCTTGCTTCATATCTTATTGCTTATGAGTTTATTGAAATCTGAATCATACATTATCTTTGCAAGCGCTGGCATGTCTATCTCTGTTTCCCATCCAAGTATCCTTTTGGCTTTTGAGCAATTTCCAAGAAGATATGGAACCTCAGCGGGCCTGAACAAAGAAGAGTCTATTTTTACGTACTTACTGTAATCACCCAAGTTGGCATAATTAAATACTTCATGAAGAAACTCTTTTATAGTGTAAGTCTTTCCAGTGGATACAACATAGTCGTCTGGAGTGTCATGCTGAAGCATCATCCACATTGCCCTCACATAATCTCCAGCGTAACCCCAGTCCCTATATGCATCAAGATTTCCTAACTTAAGCTCTTTTTGTATGCCCAATTTTATCTTTGCTGCTGCTATTGTTATTTTTCTAGTTACGAATGTTTCGCCTCGCCTTGGGCCTTCGTGATTAAAAAGTATTCCAGCGCACGCATGTATTCCGTAAGACTTTCTGTACACGCTCACTAAATTGTGCGCACATAGCTTGGCGCAAGCATATGGAGACACTGGCCTGAACACGGACTCTTCCGTGTATCCTCCCATGGGGCATATGCTGTCTCCGTACATCTCAGAAGAAGAAGCTTGATAGAACTTTATCTGCCTGTTTATATTCTTTATTGCCTCAAGCCAATAGGTAGTACCCATGACTATGCCATCAATGGTATATTCTGGAATATCAAAAGAAACCTTCACATGAGACTGTGCGGCTAAGTTGTATATCTCATCTGGCTTATATTCTGAAACAAGCCTGTAAGCAGAAGACGGATCTAGCAAATCATAATATTTCAATATGAAATTAGGATTTCCATAAAGATGATCCACCCTGTCGGTGCTTATAGAACTTGTTCTTCTTTTAAGACCAACTACAGTATAATTCTTTTTAATCAAAAAGTCGGCCAGATGAGAGCCATCTTGACCATTGACACCAGTAATAATAGCTACTTTATTGCTCATTTTCTTTGTTTTTTATTATTATTTTTCCATCTTCAACAGACATAACGATATCTGTTCCTTCACGCCACATAAATTTATCTACTATTTCATCAGGAATAACTAAACAATATTCCCCATCTGAGGAATATTGTTCTAGTTTAACTGTTGTCTTTTTGCATTCTTTCATAAACGGGCAAAGTAGGATTCGAACCCACGGAAGTCGTCTAGCGCCTTCGGCGGTTTAGTAAACCGCTGCCTTAAACCGCTCGGCCATTTGCCCAATGACACAAGCTATATCGACATGAGAGGCGCAGGATTCACTCCAATGATAGCAAATATTTTGTCTTGTTTACGACAGCTATCATTTCATCTTTTATATTGTGCAAATCTGTGTGCTCTTCTGGGATTGCGCTAGAAAGTTTACCACTCAAGAAAGAGTGAACTGAGTCCATAAAAGACATGGGATTAAGAGAGTCTATACTCTGACACTTTATGTTGCAAGAATCAACATTTAAAACTTCAGGGTCTGCACCAGCGTAAGTCTCGATGAACCCATCCACTAGCTCATCCATGGCCTCATAAGCACTGCCAAGCGCCTGATGAGCTGCATAGCTTTTTGTCTGCCAATGAAGAATTCTGAGCTGACTTTGTATGGTAAGAAAACTTTGTATAATCATTAATGTCCTCCAAGCAATATATTATTGATGTTTGATTGATTAACCTTTGTTCGCTGGAACAACCTGGGTCTGCGGCTTGTTCCTTTGGCATGAAGCACAGCCTTTATTGAGTGGCTTGTCCTTCTCTTCCACAATTCTCTTGCCAACAAGATTCTTTCCAAAGCTTGTCAATGCATCAGAAGAATTTGGACACATGACTATTGCGGGAGATACCCCTCTAACCTTTCCAGTGAAATAGTCTTCTGAGTCCCATGTCATACTATTGGGCAGCTTACTCTTAAAGTAACCCTTCCAATCTATGCCATACCAATTTTCGTTATTTTTCAGCAGAAGACTGTCTACATCATTGCATACAGTATTAACGATCATGGACAAGACAAGCTCATCATTTATATTAGCTGAACGTTTCCTAAGAAAATCTGGCATTTCATTTCTTAGCTTTATAAAGCTTTCTATATAATTACTCTTGATAATAAAATGATTGGCATTTAAGTTATAGAATCCATCCTTAACCATTCCGTAACTTCTAGCCATGTCATATATATTGTAATTGTTTATATTCATCCAGGTTTTTCTGACTGAAAAATTACTAATGATGTTTGATTCTAAAAAGCAAAATATATCATTGTCTTTTATCAACTCGCTAAAAGAACCAGGTAAGCTTTTTACAGCATAATGGAAAGGAGAAAAATAAGCGAATATGGCATCTTGTTCTATAGAAGCTAGCTTCTTCAAGTAATCAAACTTCCACATGCCAGCTGGATCTAGAATAATAGCTGGATCTAATGGCTTTGTTTCTGCTCCATTTATTTCAAATTCTGACCAGACCAATATCCTGCCATCGTAGCCATTATCTCTCAATGACTTTACGAAACTTTGAAGTTGAGAACAATTGTAATCCTGACATACTGACCAAATTATCTCCTGCATTTTATCTCCTTTGAATAATGTCAATGACTGCTTTTTTCATACTTATCGAGTTTGACTTATTAATCTTATCATCAAGTTTATCGTAATTTTTTTTCATATTCAATATATCATCTATGGATGAATAAGTTCTGTATAAGCTGCTAAAATAATCATTTATTTTGTTTATTACTGTAAAGCAATTTCTATGGCAAAAGTCAACCATCCTAGAATCATCTCCATTTAAATCTGAAGTGACATATAGAACTACGAAGTCATAATCACCGAATAATGTATTCCTATTCTCCAAAACTTCGTGAAAATATAATTGAGTAAATTCAAAATTTTTCGACAATGATTCTAATAAATATCTAGATTTTATATAATCAGTATCTTTTTTTCTAAAAGAAAAAATAGCCCTATTGACTGGTTTTTTATATGAATCCAAAGCTGCATAGTGGTCATTTACAATACATATTTTTTGCATTAAATTAAAAGACAAAATAGCATCGACTACATCTTGACAATATGCGTAGTCAACTATCCAAACTTCATCTACAAGATAGGAAGATATGGCTTTTTTTTCTTTTTCTTCAATGCTAAACTGCTTAATTATCAAAACGGTTTTACACTTTTTACTTTTAATTTTATTTAATATATTTAAATCGCAAAAAAAAGTAGATTTATAACCAATGCATAAATCCGCATCAAACCAATCGGCATTGATGTCGGTTCCCCGCATATTTCTTTTAGCGGCCAAATCTAATGGCACACGGCTGCGACCATAAGTTAAATCATGGATAGGAGAAATCAGACATCCTATGCTGGCAAACAGTTCGCACCAGTCATCTATTACCCATGAATGAAATGAGTTGTTTTGATAATCAGAAAAAAAGCATATATTAGGCTTTGTTCTTAAGTGACTGGTGGATTGATTCATTGCGGCTATGCCAAAGCTTTAAGTCCTTGGTAGGCACCCTCTCTAGCCTCTTAGGACCTCCATGCTTTATCGGCTTGACAATGGCAAACTTTTCATTTACATCAATTAGCAAAGAACCAGCCAAATGAGGGGCACTGCCCCTTCCGTCAAACTTATAGCGAACGAAGACTGGAAGTTTTTCCGACAAAAGCTTACGAGCCAAGTGTAGATCAAAATTCATGACACAATCTTACCTTGGATAGACTAATAGTCAAGGTTAAACAATGAAAAATTTAGTTATTCTATCAAAAAAAGAATTACAAGAAGCAAATGCGATTGCACAAGCAAGGATGGATGGAGTTGAGTCTATCGGTCTGATGGACAAGCATGGAGCAGAATCAGAAAGAAATTTCTCTTACCACCTTCTTGGAGCAAGAGGAGAAATTGCTTTTAGAAAATTTATAAATTCAAATGAAAAAGTTACAGTCAACACTTTCAAAAAAACTCCAGATATATCTGGAGTAGAAGTAAGAACTAGATCAAAAGATGATTATGATTTAATAATCAGAAAAGACGACCCCGACGACAGAGTTTACGTTCTAGTCGTCGGGGAAGGGTGTAAGTTCAGAGTGGTTGGATGGCTATTAGGTAAAGAAAAGTACAACTTTTCAACCAAGACTTTCAATAACAGACCAAAAGCCTGGTTCATACCTCAGAAAAGTCTTCACGCCATAGAAGAGCTTCCCTGATTGTTCTCTTCTTTCTTCCTTCTTCTAGACCGAGCCTCTTTCTCTGCCTGAGCCTTTGCTATTTGCTCTTTGACCTTTGCCTTGCGTCTTTCCTTGGCCTTCTTGTGCTTTTTATGTGCCATTCTAGCTGTTTTGTTCATTGTCGTCCCTTTCTTCTGGTTCATTCATGCTTGATATCAATGACTTTGACAATATTCTTTTGAGTTGCTTTTCCATGCGTATACTAATGAGCTCGCCGTATTTCTTAGCTTCTTTATAAGATGATTTTGACGCAGCAAGATAGTACATGCCGTCTGTGACAACATATATGTTGTAGACGACTTCCTTTCCTGCATCTGTCATAGGGGCGTCTGGATCGTCTATGGTAGTATGCTCAATATAAACTCTGAATATATTGGCAGGAACTATAAACCTATCTTTGGCGTCCTTGTCATCATCAGACTCAGCTAGAAAAAGAAGAAACTCTATGTCTCCATTTGTAACTGGCTCTGGAGAGAAGGAGAAGCCATC